>ERZ781272.314-NODE-314-length-43732-cov-5.118277_pt1 | contig 43732 bp, 54 predicted proteins | sample MGYA00375850_ERZ781272 | MGnify/ENA primary metagenome ERZ781272 (study PRJEB29790, sample SAMN06051246) | human gut metagenome | host: Homo sapiens | place: USA: Cincinnati, Ohio | collected 2013-06-21 | study: EMG produced TPA metagenomics assembly of the Gut...
GCAACCTCGTTATGCTGTGTCTTGGCAGCAACTCCAAGTCTCCAGCATTCCTCATTTACTTCCTTCATATAAGCGGAAACTCTCTGACGGATCGTACCGAAATAATGGTCATCCATTTCCTGGCCCTTCGGAGGCATTGCCCCGAATAACGTTCTTCCTGTATAGATCAAATCCTTGCGCTGAAGCCATTTTTCCTTGTCAATCAGAAAATATTCCTGCTCTGCCCCTACAGAAGGAGTCACCCTCCTGGAGGTGGTATTTCCAAAGAGCCGCAGCAGCCGGAGCGCCTGCGTATTGATGGCTTCCATGGAACGGAGCAGCGGTGTTTTCTGGTCAAGCGCTTCACCCGTATAGGAGCAGAACGCAGTCGGGATACAAAGCGTTCCTCCCGCTGCATCATGGCGCACAAAGGCAGGAGAGGTACAATCCCAGGCAGTGTATCCCCTTGCCTCGAAGGTTGCGCGCAGACCGCCGGAAGGGAAGGATGATGCATCCGGTTCTCCTTTGATCAATTCCTTTCCGGAAAAGCTCATCAAAACCTTTCCGTTATCCATGGGAGCCGTAATAAAAGCATCGTGCTTTTCTGCTGTTACGCCGGTAAGAGGCTGAAACCAGTGACTGTAATGCGTAGCGCCTTTTTCAATGGCCCACTCCTTCATTTCGTGGGCAACCACGTCCGCAATTTCCATAGAAAGCTCTTTTCCCTCTTCTATGGTTTTTTTCAGATCTCTGTAGACCTTTTTCGGCAGACGTGCCTGCATAACGGAATCATTGAACACGTCGCATCCAAAGGTTTCCACAACATCTATATATTCTCCCATTCTGAATCTCCTTTTGTTTTCTGTTCTCTTTTATTTATTCCTGCGTATCTGTATTCTTTCATTTTTTTGTACTTTTCAGATATAAATTTAAAGCCTCATGCTTGTTTTCGATTTCCACAAGCGTATGACTGCCGCCGAATTCCCCATCCAAGGTCCATGGTACCTCTTCGTCAGACTCTATAGTGATCTCCCTGGACTTAAAGGAATGGATCAAATCCGTATTGTCCTCCGCAATCAGAAGAGAAGCCATGATTTCCTGCAGCTCCAATGGATTCTTCGGCCTGGTAATCAGGGTCACCTCAAAAAGCCCGTCATTCATATCCACATTCTTACCTGTGAGATTCTTGAATCCTCCTACAGAACGGGAATTCGTCACCATACCATAAATAAAATCGTCTTCAATTTCCATTTCTGCCGAGCGCACCTTCATATGAAAAGATTTAATGTCAAACAGCCTCTTCATCCCCTCCAGCAGATAAGCAACGTGACCCAGGATATTCTTTAAATCCTGATCCGTCTGGTATGATACATCTGTGAACAGTCCAAAAGCAGCTATGTATGCAAATGTCTGACGGTTAAATCTGCCGATATCGCAATGGTACAATTCTTCTTCCATTATCATGGAAGCCGCTGCTACCATATTTTTCGGCATAAACAAGCTATTCGCAAAATCATTCGTGCTTCCCGCCGGAATGTATCCGATCGGCACATTGCTCTTTTTTTCCATGATGCCCGTCACCACCTCGTCTAAGGTACCGTCGCCGCCGCTTAAGACAATTAAATCTACTGAATCCGCATACTCCTTCGCCTTTTCATATGCATCCCTTGGCTGCTGTGTGGCATGGATGATAACCTCATATTCGCTTTTGTTGAAAACATCCACAATGTCCATCAGATTGGTTTTAATCTTTCCCTTTCCTGCTTTTGGATTAAACACAAACAGCATTTTTTTTCCCACAGTGCAATCCCCTTTCCGTGCAAAACCGAACCCTTCTATTTATCATATTATGATAACAAAATAAAAAAATCCTGTAAAGATACTTTACAGGATTTTAAGTAGCGAGAGGGGGATTTGAACCCTCGACACTACGGGTATGAACCGTATGCTCTAGCCAACTGAGCTATCTCGCCATGTTTATTTTAAGGTATGGGGCCTATAGGGCTCGAACCTATGACCCTCTGCTTGTAAGGCAGATGCTCTCCCAGCTGAGCTAAGACCCCATATTCTTATGCATGCTGTGCGTTTTCGTTTATCCCTCGCTCAACCTGCTTTGCTATTATATAATTAAAAATCCTGGCTGTCAACACATTTTTTGAATTTTTTTATTTTTTATAAAAAATAGGACAAATTTCTCGTAAAAGGGAGCTCAGGGGGAAACAGCATCCTGTTCCCCCTGTTCCATATCATGATCTGAAATAAGCCACACCGGATTCAAATATCCTGATGTCCTGCTCACCGTAAATATTGACTGCCACACCACGATCACGGCGCTCGCTGTGCGCCATTTTGCCCAGCACACGTCCATCCGGACTGGTGATTCCCTCAATATTATAGTAAGAACCATTCACATTCCACTCTTCGTCCTGACAAAGCTCTCCATCTGCACTCACATACTGGGTTGCGATCTGTCCGTTGGCAATCAGTCTGCCGATCCATTCATCCGTGGCTACAAAACGCCCCTCTCCGTGGGAAGCCGGGTTGCAGTACACACCGCCAGGCTCTGCAAGCCTAAGCCATGGGGATTTGTTGCTGACTACCTTCGTATATACCATCTTGGAAATATGGCGGCCAATGGTATTGTACGTCAGTGTCGGAGAATCCTCTTTCTGTCCGCAGATTTCTCCATAAGGCACCAATCCCAGCTTGATCAATGCCTGGAAGCCGTTGCATATACCCAGCGCAAGTCCATCACGTTCGTTCAGGAGCTTCATCACTGCCTCTTTGATCTTTGCATTCTGGAATGCTGTTGCAAAGAACTTTGCGGAACCATCCGGCTCGTCACCGGCAGAGAAGCCGCCCGGGAACATGATCATCTGCGCCTGGTCAATGGACTTCTCAAACAGTTCAACAGAATCCCGGATATCCTCTGCTGTCAGGTTCTTAAATACCTTCACATCTACTTCTGCACCGGCCCTTTCAAAAGCACGGGTGCTGTCGTATTCACAGTTGGTTCCCGGGAATACAGGGATGAATACGCGGGGTTTTGCAACCTTATTCCGGCATACATACACATGCGGGGTTTTATATACTCCCCTTTCATAGGTTGCATCCGGATCCTCCGGTTTTGCATAATAAGCCTTCGGTCCTTCTTGGCCGTTTTCTCCGGAAACGGTCTTAAATACCTTTTCCAGGGTTCCCGTCCATGCCTTTACAGCCTCGTCCAAAGTCAGCTCTGCATTTCCATAAGAGAATTTTCCATCGGCCGTCACTTCACCGATAACCGTGTACGTAACGGAAAGCTCTCCTGCCTTACCCTCCGGGATTTCCATAATGATATCACCGAAGCCGGGTGCAAAGAAATCCCTTGAATCCAGATTATGCTCAATCTTCACACCAAAGCCATTGCCAAACGCCATTTTTGCAACGGCGGCCGCAATACCATGACGGTCAAGTGCATAAGCAGAAAGTACCTTTCCTGCCTGCATATCTTCGTGAAGCTTTTCATACTGCTCCATGATTGCCGGATAATCCGGAAGATCATACGCATCCTTCGGCGCCCGCAGCCATACAAGCCTGCTGCCTGCCTTTTTGAGCTCCGGAGTGATAACATCCTGAAGTTTTGCGACATCTACTGCAAAGGATACCAGTGTCGGCGGTACATCAATTTCGTTGAAGGTACCCGACATGCTGTCCTTACCGCCGATAGACGGCAGTCCAAAACCAAGCTGTGCAGAATACGCACCCAGCAGAGCCGCAAACGGCTGACTCCATCTCTTTGGATCCTCTGTCATACGGCGGAAGTATTCCTGGAAGGTGAAACGGATTCTCTTATAATCTCCTCCTGCTGCCACAATTCTTGCCACAGATTCTGTTACTGCATAGGCAGCCCCATGATACGGACTCCAGGCAGACAGATACGGATCAAAACCATAGCTCATCATTGTCACCGTTTCTGTATTTCCTTTTAATACCGGAACCTTGGCAACCATTGCCTGGGTCTCCGTCATCTGATATTTTCCGCCGTGAGGCATAAACACACTGCCCGCACCGATAGAACCATCGAACATTTCCACCAGCCCCTTCTGGGAGCAGACATTCAGATCCTTCAGGGTTTCCACCCATTTTTCTTTTACATTCTCAACATCCGGGCGCTGCATGAAAAGGTTGCCTTCCCTGTTCGGGATTTCCACTTCTACGGTTGTCTCCTGATGTGCACCATTGGTATCCAGAAATGCACGGGAGATATTAACGATTTCATTCCCCCTCCATACGAGAACAAGACGCGGTTCCTCTGTAACCACCGCTACCGGAATCGCTTCCAGATTTTCCTCGTTGGCATATCCAAGGAAGGTATCCACATCTTTTGGAGCCACTACGACTGCCATACGCTCCTGAGATTCGGAAATCGCGATTTCCGTTCCATCCAGACCCGCGTATTTCTTCGGAACCCTGTCCAAATCCACCCTAAGGCCTGCTGCCAGCTCACCGATTGCCACGGATACACCGCCTGCGCCAAAGTCGTTACACTTTTTGATGATCCCGCTTATTTCTTCTCTTCGGAACATGCGCTGGATTTTACGCTCTGTCGGCGCATTTCCCTTCTGAACCTCCGCACCGCAGACCTCAATAGAAGCCTCTGTGTGCACTTTGGATGAACCGGTTGCACCGCCGATCCCATCGCGCCCGGTACGCCCGCCAAGCAGGATAATGATATCTCCCGGATCAGAGTTTTCGCGGATAACTGCGCGTCTTGGAGCCGCACCCAGAACCGCACCGATTTCCATACGCTTCGCTACATAGTCCGGATGATAAACTTCTTTTACATAGCCTGTTGCAAGACCAATCTGGTTGCCATAGGAGCTATACCCGTGCGCCGCACCGCGCACCAGCTTTTTCTGCGGAAGCTTACCCTTCAGGGTTTCCTTTACAGAAACTGTGGGATCTGCCGCACCGGTAACACGCATAGCCTGATATACATACGTACGTCCGGAAAGCGGGTCCCGGATCGCTCCGCCGAGACAGGTAGCCGCACCACCGAAAGGCTCTATCTCTGTCGGATGGTTATGCGTCTCATTCTTAAAGTTAATCAGCCATTCCTCTTCCCTGCCATCCACATCTACCGGAACTACAATGCTGCAGGCATTGATCTCGTCCGATTCTTCCTGATCTGCTAATTTGCCCTCTGCCTTCAGCTTCTTCATTGCCATGAGCGCCAGATCCATAAGGCAGACGTATTTATCATCCCGTCCCTTATAAAGGACTTCCCGGTCAGACAGATATTGCTGATACGTATTTACGATCGGCTCCCTGTAATCTCCTTCATCAAATTTCACACTGGTCAGCTCTGTGGAGAAGGTTGTATGACGGCAATGGTCAGACCAATAGGTGTCCAATACACGAATCTCTGTCACAGACGGATCACGTTTTTCTTCTCCCCTGAAATAATTCTGAATGTGCAGGAAATCCTTAAAGGTCATCGCAAGATTCAGAGAATCATAAAGTTCCTTCAGCTCTTCTTCGGGCATATTTTGGAAGCCCTCAAAAATCTTTACATCTGCAGGGTCATCGAATACAGTCACCAAAGTCTCCGGCTTCTCCATGCCTGTTTCGCGGGAATCCACAGGATTGATGCAGTGGCTCTTGATTGCTTCAAACTCTTCTTCTGTAATCGTTCCCTCAATCACATAGGTGGTTGCGGAACGGATGATCGGCTGTGCATCCTCCTTCAAAAACTGTACACACTGTACAGCGGAATCTGCTCTCTGGTCAAACTGTCCGGGAAGATATTCTACGGAAAAAATGCGAGCACCGTCTGCCGCTTCAAATTCCTCCAGATACAGCTCATCTACCGGAGGCTCTGCAAATACGGTTCTGCAGGCTTTCTCAAACACATCATCGGATATATTTTCCACATCATAACGAATCAGCACTCTGACTCCGGTAACTGTTTGGATTCCCAGATAGCTGCTGACTTCATGCTTCAGTTCTTTTGCCTGTACGGCATAGGCCGGTTTCTTTTCTACATAGACACGTCTTACGTTACTCATCGGAACTCCTTTCCTTCATTTTGGCCCAATGGCCATAGTAGTATCCCTTTAGAGTGTTCTTATCAATTCCATAATTCATTATGGACTATGATATAAATTTATAGTATCATAAGAAATATCATTAGTAAAATTAATATGTCTTATATTTTTTATTACTTATACTAATATATGGAAGGTTGGTACTATGGACATTAACTTAGAATTATACAAGGTTTTCTATTACGTTGCTGCAACCTTAAGCTTTTCGGAAGCTTCACGCCAGCTCTATATTTCCCAGTCGGCAGTCAGCCAATCCATCAGGACTTTGGAAAAAAAGCTGAACCAGACGCTTTTTATCCGCAGCACCAAAAAGGTCTTCCTGACTCCTGCGGGCGAAACTCTGCTTCAGCATGTCAGGCCCGCTATCCAAATGCTGTCAGAGGGGGAGGAACTGCTTTCCTCGCAGACAGCGCTTATGGGACAGCTCCGTATCGGCGCCAGCGATACCATCTGCCGCTATTTTCTGATTGACTATCTCAAACGCTTCCATAAAGATTATCCGGATGTGCGGATTAAGATTACCAACAGTACTTCCATTGGCTGCGTCGACCTCCTGAATAACGGCCAGGTGGATTTCATTGTATGCAACTCCCCCAATTCAAGACTGGCTCCTCATATGCAGAAAAAAATCGTCCGGGAATTTCAGGATGTCTTTATGGTAAATAAGGGATATTTCCCGATGAAGGATGAAATGGAGCTTGAAGAGCTTTTAGAATATCCGATTCTGATGCTCTCACCGCGAAGTACCACAAGTGAATATCTGCACCAGATTTTTGCGGCACAGGGCCTGAAACTCCTGCCGGAAGTAGAATTGAGCAGCAATGATCTGCTTGTGGATTTGGCCGGGATCGGCCTTGGAATTGCCTGCGTACCGGATTATATGTGCCATGATCAGCCGGAGCTTACACAGGTTCGCCTAAAAAAGCCGCTCCCACCCCGCAGACTGGTCATTGTCCGTCATGATACCCTGCTGCTTTCCCAGGCGGCCGAACGTTTTCTGGAATATTTTTAAGCTGCGCCAGCGCTGCATCTGTCAAAATCTTTTTTATATCAAGACAAAATGCCGCAGGATTTCAGGAATCCTGCGGCGTTCGCTTACTGCGGCAATACTGCGTCAGCAGCTTCCACATAATTATTTGTAATCTCATGGAATGCACCATTATCTGCCCTCTGTGCAAATTCCATATCTATCGGCATTTTACCAAGTACCGGTACCTTAAGTTCTGCCGCAATTTCATCAATATGACTCTCACCAAATACCTTGATTTCCCTGTCGCAGTCCGGACATTTCACATAGCTGTAGTTTTCCACAATGCCAAGCACCGGAACCTTCATCATCTCAGCCATGTTATAGGCCTTCTTAACGATCATGCGCACCAGATCCTGCGGAGATGTAACAATGACCACACCCTCCACCGGAAGAGACTGGAACGCAGTCAACGGCACATCGCCGGTTCCCGGAGGCATATCAACGAACAGATAGTCCAGTTCTCCCCAAATAACATCTGTCCAGAACTGTTTTACCATATTCGCCAAAATCGGCCCTCTCCAGATCACAGGTGTTTCTTCGGTAGGAAGCAGAAGATTCACAGACATAACTTTAATTCCGTTTTGGGTTTCCATAGGATAAATACCATTGTCATCTGCCTGCGCAGCTCCCTTCAGTCCATACATCTTCGGAATGGAAGGTCCTGTGATATCCGCATCCATAATGCCCGTCTTATATCCCTTAGCCGCCATTCGGTTTGCCAGAGATGCGGTCACAAAGGATTTTCCAACGCCGCCCTTGCCGCTGATGATCCCAATCACATGCTTCACTTCCGAAAATACATTCTGTTCCTCCTGAAGGCTCTGCGGATTATTCTTTTTTTCACAGCCCTCACAGCTTGATTTGTTGCAGGTTGTACTGCTGCATTCTTTTGCCATTGTCGTGTCTCCTTATAACTCATTTATTTTTCGGATAAATCATCCGTCTCTTACTTCATAAAACGGTCAATTGCTTTTTCCAGTTCCTTCAGTGCCTCCTGATCCCCGTGCTCCACTGCATCCACAATACAATGCTCAATATGATCCTGCAGAATAATCTTGCCCGTATTATTAATGGCGGATTTTACTGCAGAAAGCTGAATCAGGACTTCACTGCAGTCCCGCCCGCTCTCTACCATGCGCTTAATGGATTCCAGGTGTCCGATAGCCCTGGAAAGCCGGTTCAGGACAGACTTCGTATGGGTATGGCTGTGCTTATGTCCATACTCTCCATGGGAATGCTCAAGCACAGTTCCATCTTCCAGGACGTGCACATGTGTCTCTTTTGTTTCACTCATATTTTCTCCCTTTCCCGGCAGAAGAGATTTCTTTCTTTATGCCGTACACTGCATAAGCTTGATTATAGCACACTTCCTAAATCTCTGTAAAGGAGCAGCGCTGCTTTATCTGGGAAGTCACAATATCGAAGATCACGGTTCCGTCCCCGAGCACTGTTTTTTCATATGTGACATCCTTTCCCTGAAATTTCGCTTTCACATATACTTCCGGATCAGCAATTTCAACCTCTTCTACAAAAACATCCCTCATCTGGTTTCTGGGACATTTATTAAAGATTTCCCAAATCACTTCATATTCTTTCATTTGCCGTGTCCTTTCCTCATGGCTTAATCACTTTAGAGGCCTTCTGCAAGGTTTCCACAATATCATACATATTCGTCACCTCTCCTACTTTCAGCTTGTCGGAAAGACCATAATAATTCAGACAGGTACCGCAGGTTTTGATCGCAACCCCCCGGGCTCCCAGGCTTTTAAGATCCTCCAGAGAATCCGAGCCCTCTGTCGTCAATTCTGCACCTCCGTTATAAAACAGCATCGTATCCGGCAGCTCCTCCATCTGCGTCACTGCATAGAGAAAGCCCTTCATTAAAACCTTTCCGAGTTCATCGTTCCCCCGCCCCATAGCATTGGCATCCACAGCAATGACAGTATTTCCACGTCTGTCCGGAATACAGGACACTTCCGGGATATTTTGCTTTTCTGTCTCTTGTGACATATTCTGTCCCTTCTCCTCTGCCCTGGAAATGATGACCACCTCAAAGGAATTTTCCTCCAGCTTCCTGGAAGACACCTCCTTCTGCTCATAATTCGCCATTTTGGTCAAATTCTGAACAGCAATTTCATTATCCACCAAAACGGTGATCACGCCTTCCCCATTTAATCCGCTCAGTGCCTTTTTTGCTCTTACTACAGGAATGGGGCACTGCTCTCCTCTCGCATCCACTACAATGTTATTTTCCATTTGTTATCCTCCCATTTCGATATGTTTTTATGTCTTTATAAAAAAATATTATACCATATTTTTGTCAAAAATAATTGCACTTCCGAAAAGAATGTCGTATCATAGATATAATTTCATAAAACGTTAATAAGTCAAAGGAGAGAAGTCATGCAGCTTTTAAAGAACCGCATCTTTAAGGATGGAATTGTTAAGCCGGGAAACATTTTAAAAGTAGACAGTTTTTTAAATCATCAGATGGACATTGCTCTCATCAATGAAATCGGGAAGGAATTCAAAGCCCGTTTTTCCGACTGCCCTGTCACAAAAATTCTGACCATTGAAGCCTCCGGTATTGGTATTGCCTGTATTACAGCTCAGTATTTCCATGTACCTGTCATTTTTGCAAAAAAAGCACAAAGCTTAAATCTGGACGGAGAAATGTACACCACCAAAGTAGAATCCTTCACCCACAAAAAAGTTTATGACGTCATCTTATCCAAAAAATTCCTTGAACCGGAAGACCACGTGCTTCTGATTGACGATTTCCTCGCCAACGGCTGCGCACTTCTCGGTCTCATTGATATTGTTAAGAAATCCGGGGCAGCCCTGGAAGGCGCCGGCATTGTCATTGAAAAGGGCTTCCAAAACGGAGGAAAGCAAATCCGTAATATGGGTATCCGTCTGGAATCTTTGGCCATCATTGACTCCATGTCTGATTCCTCCTTAACCTTCCGGGAATAAATTACCAACTCCTCTACATACGCACAAGCACAGATGTACAAACACAGGGACCGCTTACGCAGTCCCTGTTCCTTCATAATTTTCTGGTATCCTTCTTCGGAGCAGGCGTTACCGTCTCTTCTGCTTCCTCCTCCGGAGCAGGCGTTACCGTCTCTTCTGCTTCCTCCTCCGGAGCAGGCGTTCCCGCGGTCTCTTCCGCTCCGCCAGCAGGCATTGGTGTACCGCTCGGCAAAGCCTCCGGCTGCACCTCTTCTGCCTCATAATAGCCGTTATCGATCAGCAGCTCATAATTGTCTTTATCGATCAGATGAGGCTCGCATGCATACGTTCCGATAATCTTTTTGCCATTGTCATACTGTTCATAATCATTGACCTCCGGTGACTCACCTTTCAGATATGTATCCACTAACTTCACACATTCCTCTGCAAGAACAGCCCGCTCCATAAAAAGGCTGCAGGCAATTCTGCCCTCTGCAATATCCTTCACGGCTTCTGCCTCACAGCCAACACCGGCAATCAGCGGCCATTCTTCACTTCCCGGCCGAATACCCGCCTCTTCAAGTGCCTCCTGCACACTGCACGCCGCTTCATCAAACCCGGTACATACAATATCAGGAGCTTCATCCTGATAGAACTCCTCCAAAATTCCCGTCAGTCTGGTTTTAGCCCTATTGCTGCTATAGCGCAGTATCCCTGCGTCGTCGAAACTCACCTGCCCGGACCGACACACCAGAGTCCCATCATCCAAGTACGGCTGAAGCACTTCCATGACTCCATTATAGAAAAACAGGGCAGCCGCATCATCCGTGGAACCCATGAAGAATTCAATGGTACAGGTCTGCTTTTCCTCCTGTGCCTTTTTGATATCTTTTCTGTTTACGATCTCCTCTGCAATCATCTGACCAGCCTTACGCATGTCAAAGGTGGTGTAATAATTTACCGCATCTGTATCCATAATCAGTTTTTCATAGGAAAATACAGGAATTCCGCTCTCCTTCACCTGCGACAAAATATCGGCAAGCCCATAGGGAGTTACAGGAGCTATAATCAATGCCTCTGCCGCTTCCTCCTCTAACATTTCCTGAATCTGAGAGACTTGTCTGGATATGTCTCCATCTGCATATTCGACTGCTGCTTCATATCCCTCTGACTCCAATTCTTCCTGCAGGGCTGCTCCATCCGTTTCCCACTGCTGCGAATCCTCATCCGGCAGCAAAACAGCTACCTTTTTTGCCGGCTCAGAATCCTCATCCTCTTCAGCTTCCTCAGAATTGTCCGCTTCCCCTTCAGCTTCGGAATCAGCTTCTTTCTCCGGGGCCGTTTCCTTCGTCTCTTCCTCCGGGGCCTCTTTATCCTCTTCTTTCTCCTTTTCTTCCTTCTCTTCCTTCTCTTCCTTCTCTATCTTCTCTTCCTTCTCTATCTTCTCTTCCTTCTCTATCTTCTCTTCTTCGCCGCTGCCCTCCATTTCTGTCTGGGCACTCTCATTGGCTGCTTCCATAGCTTCATTTTTTCCGCATCCGGCAATGGATGCAGCAAACATTGTCATCCCCAATAGAATACCTGCGGTTCTTTTCTTCATGATCCAATCCTTTCTGTCTAAATGCCTTTGTATTCCTTTGCAAGAATTTTAAGATAATCGCGATAGGACGCCGCCAGCCTTTTCGGCTTCAATATATGTACCTCTTTCCCCATTGCTGTCAGCCACCCAAAAAACTGCGGACCGCTCATCTGCGGAGCTGTCACTGTAAAATATCCAAGGGCTTTTTCTTTATACTCCGCGTACTCACCAAAATACGCCTTAATTTCCTGTTTTTTCTTATTGTCACACAAGAGCTTCATCTGTTTCTTTTCACCTGCCGCCCCAGGTTTTACCCAAACGTGCCGCGGCTCTTTCGGGATATCTGCCTGTTTCGGCGTTTCCTCAGCTTTCTGCTCTTCTGCCTTCTGTTCTTCTGCTTTCTTTAATATGTTTTCCTTCTCCGGCGCAGTCTGTCCTGCAAGATAATAACCGCCCGGCCTTCCTCTTTTGTATTTTACATCCATTCCGAAATCCCGAAGTGCTTCTATATCATCATAGATACTTTTTCTTTCCGCACGGATTCCATATTCCATAAGTTTTGTAAGAATCTCCTGCATTGTCACCACGCGGTTCTCCCCAGTTTCGCGCAGCATTTGCTCCAAAAATAAAATCTTTCCCTTCTGATTATGCGATTTTGCCATATTTTACCCCTTATTTCTCTTAACCCACATTACTGTTCCCCAAATAGCAGGACTGGAGGAACGGTTCTCCTGTTTCCCCGTCATTGAAGGATAAACTGAAAAAGAAAGGTGTCAAAAGCTGATACGCTTTCGGCACCTTAACAACCGGCTCCTATTCTGCCGGTACGAATACATCCTTACCCATTCCGCAGATCGGGCAAACCCAATCCTCCGGAAGATCCTCGAATGCAGTTCCCGGTTCGATGCCGCTGTCCGGATCTCCCACCTCCGGGTCATATTCATATCCGCATGGCTCGCATACATACTTCTGCATAATATATTCTCCTTTCATCAATTTACCATATTATTATCAAAATTATACCGTAATTATACAATCTGACCTCTTTGAATGCAAGTACTATTTCAGGAATCTGTGACAGATATAAGCGTTTGCTTCTTTCTCCTGGCCGTCATCCAATGGAGACAATTCCGCATCATCACCGTACTTTTTCTTTAATGCCCGGGAAATCAGCCAGTCTGCCAACTGGGGATTCTTTGGAAGCAGGGGACCATGAAGATAAGTCCCGATCACATTTTTATAAACAACGCCCTCATACCCCGATTTTCCATCATTTCCGGAACCATAAAGAACCTCTCCCAAAGGCTGATTTGCATTGATGCAGGTACGGCCGCCGTGATTCTCAAATCCCACGATGGGCATATCGAACAGCTCGCTCTTAAGGACGATATTGCTGATCAGACGGCCTTCCTCCTGCTCAGTATACATATCCACCAGTTCCAGACCTGTTATGGTACCCTGGTCTGTTTTATAATAATTGCCAAGCAACTGATAGCCCCCGCAGATTGCGATCACAACTCCATAGTCCTCCACGTATGCCTTAAAATCCTTCTGAATCTCCTTGAGCTTTTCACATACCAGCCTCTGCTCTCTGTCCGAACCACCGCCCAGCAGTACAATATCCAGACCGGCAAAATCAATCTTGTCATTCAGTTCAAAGACAATTGTCTCTGCATCGATTCCGCGCCACTGGCAACGCTTCATCAGGCACTGGATATTTCCTCTGTCACCGTAGAGGTTCAGAAGATCCGGATATAAATGCCCTATCGTAATTTTCATTTCTGTTCCCCCTCCAGCTTCTTCAGTATATTTCTGGTGCTGAACAATGCCGTATAATTCACCAGAACATAAAGATTGCCCACACCGTCCGCAATCCGTTCCCGAATCGCCTTTTCTACGTCAGCCTCCAGCATAGATGGAATATCTACGTATTTCAGACGCAGGCGCATGTCCTGACAGCGGATACCGCTGACTGTAATGGAACGGATGCTTTCCTCCCGAAACCGGTCAAAATCCACATCCCAGAGCCAGGAAATATCAATTCCATCCTGCGCATTGTCATTGATTGCAATGACAATGTCCTTCGGTGCCGAATCCTGCATGACAGCAGAAATATTCTGGTTAAACCCTGCCGGATTCTTCGCAAGATTCAGAATAATTCCGGTTCCCCGGATACGGAACTGCTCCATTCTTCCATTTTCCGGATTGAACTTTTTCAGCATATCATTGAAATGCGCTGCTTCGAATCCCGCTGTACGAACGCCTGCATATGCGGCCAAAATATTATATACATTATAAAAGCCCTTGTAGTTTGCTGCAATCAACTGATTTTCCACCCGGAAGGAAAGCTGATCCCCGACCCTGACATCATCTGCGTCAAAGGTAAGCTTCGGGCGGGCAAAACCACATTTGGGACATTTATAATCTCCAAGCTGACTGTAATGGTAAAAACTATAGGAAAGCCGTTCCCCGCATTTCTTACAGAATCTGCCCTCCCGAATCTCGTTTGTTTCGTTTTTCATTACAGGATGGCTGATCCCATAAGCAACGTACGGGTTTTTGCTGTCCATAGCCAAAAATGCCGACAGAGCATCATCACCATTTACAATGACCATCATTTGCGGCTGCGTCCGAATCATCTCTTCCAGTATGTTCATTGTAAGATCAATTTCTCCATACCGGTCCAACTGATCTCTGAACAGATTCGTCAGCACCATATAATCCGGATGGATCGCCGGAAAAATATATCTGGTAGATGCCTCATCTGCCTCAATACAGGCATAGTCTGCATTCAGATGTCCGTTCAGCTTTGCCCCCAGTACAAAAGCTGCCACAACCCCGTTCAGCATATTAGACCCCGTATGATTACAGATCACGGTTTTCCCCTCTGCCTCCAAGGCTGCACACAGCATATTATTTGTGGTTGTCTTCCCGTTGGTCCCACATACAACAAAAATCTTTTCTCTTACCTCTCCTGCCAATTCCTTCAGAACAGGCGGATATATCTTCAACGCAATCCTTCCTGCCCAGGTAACACCCTGGCGTCCCATTTTCTTACAGGCATAACCGGCAAATTTTGCCGCCCAGATTGCCGCCACTCTTCTTATATTCATATTCTCCTATCCTTTGTAACATTCTGTTTTACAGTTGCATCTTGTTTCAGATATTTACGCTGATATCATATTACTTATTATTTGGTACACCTGCCGCGCCAACAGCGGTATACCTGATAAGGTATAGTATATCCTTTTCTACGGAAATGTACAGCAATATCCTGATTTTTCATTTTGCTTTCAACTCCTCCTCCAGAATCACATCCGTACAGATACCCGTTACTCCGGACTTCAGATACTGCCTTGCCTCATCCACATCATTTACTGTGTAAACGTATACCAGAATCTGCTTTTCATCAAAAATTCTCTGAATTTCCTCTGTCCAGTATTGTTCATAAACAGTCACCGCAGAAATTTCCTTTTCCTGACAAAAACCGGCAATTCGCTCTGCTTCCTCCAAAGAATATTCCTGCCACAACGAATAAAGATAGGCAGGAAAATGATGCACGAGCGCGATTCCCGGATACATTGCCTCATTGTAAATTTCCGGGATCAACTGCCCCAGCACAGACTCTGCGTCCGCCTCTTTCGCAATTTCTCTGTATTCACCATAATCCTCAATGGTTTTCTGATAATTCCGGACAGAGTACTGCTTGGAATCCACAAGTACAAAAGCATCCGGATATTCCTTCAAAAGAAGGAACAGATCCTTCAGCGACATCGGCGTATAACGGCCATACAAAGGAGCTGAAAGAAACTCCTCTTCCGTCAGAATTTTTTTGCCCTCCTCATTCCATTGTCCCATAGAATCGTTCCAATTATGGCGGCACACCCATATTCCATCTGCAGTCCGCGTCAAATCCACCTCAAAAAGCCGGCACCCTTTCGCATAATAGCTGAGAAAGCTCTCTTTGCAGTTCAGATAAGTTTTCTCCTCCAAACCTCCAAGCGCATGGATAAGCGTACGATAATTCTCCCAGGCAAACTCCGGTGTTGTATCTGTCCCGGGCAATACAGTGTCTGATGTCGGCAAAGCTTCATCCGGAGCCGCATCCCTGCCAATCAATACGAAGCATAGAAACAGAATCTCCAGAAAAAGCAATATCCAGCGGGCAAAACAGCCAAACCTGCCTGTATGCATCTCCCGGTTTCCGGTCTTCATGCTTTTTGTCCCTGCATAAAACGCTCGATCTCTTCTACGGTCTTCGGAATTCCCGCAGTCAGAACCTCGCAGCCCTCCTCTGTAATCAGTATGGTATCCTCAATCCGGATACCGATACCCAATTCTTCAAAATAAAGCCCAGGCTCCAACGTAAACATCATATCCGGCCTAAGAGGTGCCTGGTCGTTTCCCACATCGTGGGTATAAAGACCAATATAGTGACCGGAACTGTGGAAATAATATTTCATAATTTCCTCCGGCTTCTCGATCATTCCAAGCTTCATTAACTCCTTCGCCATTACAGCCTTGCTGATTTCCTGGAGCTCGTTTTTGGGCTGCCCCGGCCTGGTTCTTGCAATCGCTGCGTCCAATCCCTTCAGTACGACATTGTAAAGCTGCTTCTGCTGTTCTGTAAACCTTCCCCCGACCGGGAACGTGCGGCTCACATCCGAAGCATACATCCCCCACTCAGCACCCAGGTCAAAGAGAATCATATCTCCCTCCCGCATCACCCTGTCATTTGCCACATAATGGAGAACACAGGCATTTTTGCCGGATGCTGCAATTGTCGGAAAGGCATGTCTCGCATGTCTGGATTTCAGCGTATAGTCAAAATGCGCCTCTATTTCATATTCATGTATACCCGGCTTCAGATGAGAAAGCATATTCCGCACCCCTGCCTCCGTAATCTCACAGGCCTTTCTATGCAATGCTATTTCTTCCTTCGTCTTCACCTGCCGCATAAGTGCCAAATCCTGAAACGTATTGTGCGTCTGCAGATACGGATAGCAATCCAATACCTTTTTTGCAAAACGCTGGGCCGGATTCTGCGTAAATCCCTCTTCCCAGTTTGCAATGTCCAAATACAGATGCTGTATGGAATTCCTCCTTCCGAAAAAAGGCAGCTTCTCCTCAAACCGTTCCAGATACTCTACCTGTTCTATTCCAGTTTCCTCCCTGACCGTTTCCTTATCATAAGAAATTCCCTGCCAGCGGGCCTTCATTTCATCCGGATGATCGATAAACAAGATTTCCCTGTAAACTCCCTGCGTCTTTGATGTCATAAAAACAGCCTTCGGCTGATCAAATCCCGTAAGATAATAGAAATTTGCATAAGGAGTAAAGGGAAACATCTGATCTCCCCGGTCCTCCTTCTCCTGTCCGGAAAAAACAAATCCTACGGAATTGTCTTCTAAAAGTTCCCTGTATAACTTACGCCTGGAAGCGTGAAATTCTTTACTGACCATGCTATATCCCTTCCTGAATCATATTCTAAAACTATTCATTAAGATTTTACGCTAATTTCCGCAATTTATCAACCATAGTAATAAAAAAGAATGAGGCTGTCGCACTAAATGATGGAATAAATCATTAGTGCGGCAGCACCTTTTTTGAACAGAGTAAGAGCCAGGTCTATGAAAGGCCTGGCTCTTTGATCCGGGCAGATGATCCGGTCCGTCATCCTCTTTTTTGGAGATAATCTTTATATTTCCTCTGTACATCCTTGGAATAAGAACGTGATATCGGAACCATCCCTTCCGTAATGGTAAAACTGTCTGTTTTCATGCTCACAATATAATCCATATTTACAAAGAAACTCTGATGGCATCTCAGCAGGCTGCTGTTCTGCAACTGCCCTTCAAATTCATCCAGCTTCCCTCTGCAATGTGCACTGCTGCCATCCGCCATATGAAAATTCACTGTATGGAGACTGCTGGATATATACACAATCTGACTGGTCCTCAGCGTATGTAACTGCGAACGATAACGGAAATTAAGCACCCGTTCTTCCTTCTCACTCTGCCGCTCCAGCAAAGGCTTCAGTACCCTGTCCAGTTCCTTGCACTTCACGGGCTTCAAAAGATATTGAAATGCAAATACATCAAATGCCTCTCTATAATATGCATCACTCCCGCTGACAAAAATAATCGGCATGAACAATTCCCTTTTGCGAATCTCTTCAGCAACAGATATGCCGCTCATCCCCGCCATCTGAATGGCAAGAAAAATTACATGATAGGTTCTTTTATCCTTCTCTAAAACATTTAACAGTGCTTCCCCTCCATGAAAAATTGTACTTTCTGCGTCCGGCATGACCTGTTTTAAATGCTGGCCCAACAATACCGCATCCTCATGAACATCATCGCAAATTGCAACCACCATTTTCTTCATTCCTTACATACTCTCCCTTTGCATGATGCTACTATTATATCATATTTCTGAATTCCATTTCACCCCCCCCCGCATTTTCTGGAGGTATTCTGTCTAAATATGTCGTTTCTCTTTTCTGAGAGGACTGTCATACAAAAAAGAGGACCTACATTTCTGTAAATCCTCTTCCTCATCATGGATTATACTAATTCGATCAATACTTCCATAGCCGCATCGCCCTTACGCGGTCCGATCTTTACGATTCTGGTATAACCGCCGTTGCGGCCAACATATTTCGGAGCAATTTCTTCGAACATTTTCTTTACCATATCTATGTCTTTGGTGTTTTTCTTTCTGCCGGCGCCCTTTGCAGGAACCTCTTTTACAGGGTAGAAAACTTTTGCCATCTGACGACGTGCATGAAGTCTGGAGGGAGCGTCCTTGGTAATCTCCTTCTGAACTTCATCGTATACGGTTTTCTTCTTTCCATCTACGACTTCTTTTACTCTCCTGCCTTCCGCATCCTTACGGGCAACCTTTGCAGTTACAGTAACTGTCTCAAAGTTGTCTTTTTCACGTACAGCCATAGCAATCATACCTTCTGCAATCTTGCGGATCTCTTTTGCTTTCGCTTCAGTAGTAACAATTTTTCCATGATACAGAAGATTTGTTACCTGGTTTCTTAACAGAGCTTTTCTCTGATCAGCAGTTCTGCTTAATTTTCTATATTTTGCCATTTTATTTTCCTCCATCTGTGGGACAACAGGGCACGCTTGTTCGGTCTTACTGTCCTGCTGCTTTGGCATCCCCACTCATAATCTGTAGTTATCCGACATTCTCTGTCGGATTGTAACGAATCGCCTCCGGCGCTGCTCTTACTCTTCTGAAGGCTGTAACTGCAGGCCCAGCTCTTTCAGCTTGGCAAGAACCTCTTCCAATGACTTGCGGCCCAGGTTACGAACCTTCATCATATCATCAGAAGTCTTATTACACAATTCTTCCACCGTATTAATGCCGGCTCTCTTCAAGCAGTTGTAGGAACGAACAGACAACTCAAGCTCGTCAATGCTCATCTCCAGAACTTTTTCTTTTTCATTGTCTTCCTTCTCAATCATAACCTCTGCGGTTTTTGCATTTTCGGAAAGATCAATGAAAAGGCTCAAATGCTCGCTTAATACTTTTGCTGCAAGACTGACTGCCTCATCCGGATCCAATGTTCCATTGGTATAAACATCCAGTGTCAGCTTATCAAAATCAGTCACCTGACCAACACGTGTATTTTCTACAATCATGTTGACTCTGTCTACCGGAGTATAAATTGCATCCACTGCAATCACACCAATCGGCATGTCCTCGGATTTACCTTTGTCAGCACTCACATAACCGCGGCCTTTGGTAATCGTCAGCTCCATAGCAAGCCTGCAGTCCTTGCCGCCGTTCAAAGTAGCAATTACCTGCTCCGGATTCATGATTTCAATATCCTGGTCTGCCTGGATATCAGCGGCCGTCACAACACCCTTGCCTTCACATTCAATATATGCTGTTTTGGGCTCATTGTCGCTGCTGTTATTCTTGATTGCAAGACTTTTCAGATTCATGATGATCTCTGTTACGTCTTCCTTCACTCCCGGAATGGAACTGAATTCATGAAGTACACCATCAATCTTCACCTGACTAACTGCTGCTCCCGGCAGGGAGGACAACATAATTCTTCTCAAAGAATTGCCAAGTGTGGTACCATAGCCTCTTTCCAGAGGTTCTACTACGAATCTTCCAAATTTTTTATCTTCGGATATCTCGGTAATTTCGATTTTTGGTTTATTAAAATCAAACACTATACGGTTTCCCTCCTTCTGGGTTCATCAACGTTTGAGGGTATATATCCGAAATATACAGATGTTTACGAAGCTACATGCCGCGCCCACCTGTATTTCGGTATCGCATAAACGGCTTTATACCGCACGGTTATGCTTTATTTAGAATACAACTCGACGATTAACATCTCGTTTACAGGAACGTCAATTACTTCTCTGCTCGGGAGTTCTTTTACAGTTCCGCTCAAAGCTTCCTGATTTACATCAAGCCATTCCGGAACAAGTCTTCCTCCGGTTACTTCCAGGATGCCTTTGTATCTGTCAGAACCTTTACATTTTTCTTTAATCTCAACAGTATCGCCGGCCTTTACCAGATAAGACGGAATGTTTACGCACTTTCCATTTACCAGTACATGCTTGTGGTCAACAATCTGACGGGCTTCTTTTCTTGTTCTTGCAAAGCCCATACGGAAAATTACGTTGTCAAGTCTGCTTTCCAGCATGATCATCAGGTTTTCACCAGTCTGGCCAGGCATTCTGTCAGCTTTTTTGTAGTAGTTACGGAAAGGTTTTTCCAGTACTCCGTAGATAAATTTTGCTTTCTGTTTTTCTCTTAACTGTAAACCGTACTCAGATACTTTTCTGTTTGCACGTTTTAACTGTCTAGTGGATTTTTTATCAATTCCTAAATAAATTGGATCCAGGCCAAGGGATCTGCATCTTTTCAGAACAGGCACTCTATTTATTGCCATCTCATGCTACCTCCTAAATTAGACTCTTCTGCGTTTTGGTGGACGACAACCGTTATGCGGAACCGGTGTTACGTCACGGATACTGGTTACTTCAAGACCGCATGCCTGAAGGGCACGGATTGCAGCCTCACGTCCGGAGCCTGGTCCTTTTACCATAACGTCAACAGTTTTTAATCCATGTACTAAAGCAGCCTTTGTTGCAGTTTCCGCTGCCATCTGCGCTGCATAAGGAGTAGATTTCCTTGAACCTCTAAAGCCCAGACCACCGGCACTTGCCCAGGAAAGAGCATTTCCTTCGTTATCAGTCAGAGTAACAATTGTATTGTTAAAGGAGGACTGAATGTGTGCCTGTCCGCGTTCAACGTTTTTCTTGACACGACGTTTTGTCGTCACTTTTTTAGTTGTTTTTGCCATTTTAAAACTAACCTACACTTTCCTCTTTATATATTGGTTATAATTTCGTTACTTTATCCTATTTGAAATCATCAGGTTACTTATTTCTTCTTATTTGCTACGGTTCTCTTCGGACCCTTACGTGTTCTTGCATTGGTCTTTGTCTTCTGACCACGAACAGGAAGTCCTTTACGATGACGGATACCTCTGTAGCATCCAATTTCCTGCAGTCTCTTAATGTTCAGAGCGATTTCACGGCGAAGGTCACCTTCTACCATCATTGTTTCATCAATTACAGCGCTGATTCTCTTAACCTCATCATCTGTCAGATCTCTGACACGTGTGTCAGGATTTACATTTGCCTGAGCAAGAATCTTATTTGCGCTTGGTCTGCCAATTCCATAGATATAGGTAAGACCGATTTCAATACGTTTTTCTCTTGGTAAATCTACACCAGCTATACGAGCCATGTACTGTTTCCTCCATTTTCTTTTTGAAAGTTCAACGCTTGTACATCACTTGCACATAAGCGCAAGGTGAAATGGGATGCATCTACGCTGCCTTCAGTTTTCAGTTCCTAATTGAGGTGCCTCGGTAAAACACCCAGCCGCTTTTGGCGAAAAACGGCCTTTCCGAAATAATTGCGGCCTTTCGGCCGGCGTTGCCTCTCGGTATTAGGCAATACATGCTTAATTTTTTGTAAAAATTATAAAAAACAGTCTAAAACAACCCTGCCGGGTGTTTCATACTGCAGCCGCACGTTTCCACAAACAATCCGGTAGTTATCCCTGACGCTGTTTGTGTTTTGGATTTTCACAGATTACTCTGATAGATCCTTTTCTTTTGATGATCTTGCATTTTTCGCAGATCGGCTTTACAGATGATCTTACTTTCACTGGAAATCCTCCTTCCGTAATTAAAACATGAAATCTGCAGTTCTGGACGCACTTATATCAGGAATAAGCGCGTTCGCATTATAGTTTAGCACCCCGTTTTAAGAAATGCAAGTATTTTTTAGAAAAATAATGAAATAAATAACAGAGGAGCCATAGTTTCGGCCCCTCCGTACACCCATCGGGCTAAAAGCTGAAGCTGTCCGGCTCCGGTAATATCAGGATTCCCCTTCAAAGATTTTGGCGATTGGAGAATCTTCGGATAAAATAACCGTTTTGTTGCCGCCCTTCATGGAATTCTTAAGCGCGTCCAGGCTGCGGACAAACGAATAAAATTCACTGCGTTCCTCCTGCTCATATGCCTGGGAGAGAATCTTCATATATTCCTGTTCGCCTTCAGCCTTCAGAATTTCTGCCTGCTTCTCGGCTTCGGAAATCTGAATGACAATTTCCTTATCCGTCGTATTGCGGATGACCTTCGCTTCAGAGCTTCCCTCTGCCGTATAGGTTGCCGCTATATTGTCCCGTTCCGAGATCATACGCTCATAAACAGCTTCTTTGTTATCATCAGGCAGATCGAGCTGTTTTGTTTCAAACAAAAGAATGGAAATACCGTATTGCTTCATATTGTTATTCACTGCAGACATCACCATTTGGGAAAGCTCTCCATCCCGGCTTGTAATCACTTCGTCCTGAGACATACTGCTGATTGCGTTCTTGGTGGCATTGTAGATTGCCGTATTGATTCTGCTTTCTCCGCTCTCAATAGAAGAGTTCAGAGTCTGGGCAAATTTCAACGGGTCTTCAATTTTCCACAATACATAGCTGTCACTGATCATTGTCTTTTTATCCCGGGTTATCACATCAGACGGAGACAGATCATACAAAAGAGTCTGCTTCGGCAGAGTGGCCGCGCTTTCCAAAAACGGAACCTTCAGGCTGATGCCCGGTGCGCTGATCACACGTTTCACCTTTCCGAACTGACGGATCAGTTTGTATTCATTTTCTGCTGTCACTGTGACAGATGCCGCACCGGCTGCCAGCACAAGAACACCTATTAATATAGTAAGAACACTTTTCTTTTTCATGACTGTCCCTCCTCTTCTGCTGTACTCTGAGATTCCTGCGTACCCTCAGAGCCCTGAGACGTATCCGCAGTGTCCTCTTCCTCATTGACAAAAGACTCCAGAGGCAGTACTTTCTGAGTGCCGCTTCCGTTATCTACAATAATCTTAAGTCCGGGAAGTACATCCTCCATGGCCTCATAGAACATCCGCTGCTTTGTGACCGTCGGATTTTTGCTGTATTCCTCATACATCGCATTGAATCTTGCGACCTCAGCCTCCGCCTGATTGATACGAACCTGCTTTTCTGCTTCCGCATCCTGAATGATCTGGTCTGCTTTTGCCTCTGCCTCCGGCAGCTTTTCGTTACGGTATTTATTCGCATTATTCAAGGCTGTTTCTTTGCCCTGCTTCGCTGTTTCCACGGCTTTGAAGGCTCTCATAACCTCCTGTGTCGGCGGCTCGGAATCCTGAATCGTAATATTCACAAGCTGAATCCCCACATCCTGCTTTTCCATTTTTTCCATAATCATCTCTTTGATCTTTCCCTGAATCTCGCTTTTTCCGGTGGTCAAAACATCATCCACCTTATAGCTTGCGATCACAGTTCGAATACAGCTCTGGGAAACGCTCTTCAGTATCTCCTCCGGCTGCTGGGAAGTATAGAGATATTTCACAGGGTCGGCAATCCTGTATTCTACAAAGAAATCCACATCAATAAAGTTATAATCCGAGGTGATCATAACTCCCTCATGGGTCACCGTCTCATTGGATTCTATATCATATCCTATCGGAAAGCCCTGGATGGTGGTATTTACCTTATACACCTTTTGAACCAGCGGAACCTTAAAATGGAGCCCTGTTTCCGGTACTGCTTTCGGTACACCAAAGGTGGACAGCACGGCCTGCTCCTGCTCCTGAATCTGATAGGTACAGTCAAGAGCAAAGGTTCCGGCAATCACCAGACCTGCTGCAGCCAAAACAATACGTTTTGCATGTTTTCCGGCTTTTGGTACTTTTTTAAATGGGCGTTTTTTCATATTTTTTACATTATCATATTCTGCCATTCATTTTCCTCCTTCGTTTTGAACAACCTCATTCCCATGGATAATGAAGTATTCCTTTACCTGAAAATGTTTCCAAAGAAAAGAAAAAGACTTTCATCTCAGACAAATATAGTTGTCTGGAAACAAAAGTCTTGCTGATCACTTCATATCGCGGATACCTTTCCTCAAAGTATCGTACTGACGCCGATATATACCATTCCTCCAAAAACACATTCCCGGTCTTTCAATGAATGGCCGCTACTCCCTTTTCTTTGACAAATATTTTACCAGAATATCCCCTGAATTGCAAGTATTTTCTGTATTTATCCTCTAAATATTTCTGCTGAATTTTTCTGAGTTCCCCTCTGAATATCTGCCGGAAGGGAACTGCAGAAAATGTGCTGATACTTTTTATTTTTTGATAAATGTACCCTCCTTAATCTGCTCTACATATTCCATGTATTTTTCCTGGATTTCCTTGGAAACAATTGCATCACTGAATGTTCCTACGCTCAAACATCCGTCTTCCAGATTTCCATAGATCGTTTTATTTCCGTATTCGCCTGCTTCTACAGCCTCCATACATTCCTTTACGAGCGCTGCGTTGTCAGTTACTACAGAACACATGATAATTGTATCATCAGCAGAGCCTAAATCCCCGGGCTGTCCGATGGAATATTTGTTTTCACAGTCAGCCAGGGCTTCTCTTGCACCTGTATCTACGGCACTTGCATCACCAAACATTATATCTACATCATAAGTAGAAACCATGGATGCCGCAATTTCTTTTCCTTTTGCTGCGTCATCATAGGAGCCTGCATACGCAGAGCTCACATTGATGTCCGAATTTACTGCTTTTGCTGCTGCCTCATAGCTGTCCAGCTTCGTTTTCGTAGTATCGATTTCCATTCCACCGATAAAGCCGACATTTTGGGTTTCTGACATCAGTCCTGCCAGGGCTCCTGCCAGATATCCGATCTGCTCTGCATCCGGCATTACGGAAATGACATTGTCGGTTTCTACTGCACCGTTCAGAAGACAGAAATACGTATCCGGATATTCTTCAGATACCTGCACGACTGCATCTGTGTATTCATTTCCCGGTGCAAAAATCAGATCGTACTCCAAATCTGCATAATCCATCATAACTGTTGCAAATTCTGAAGTCTGTACATTATCCGTATAGGCAGTCTCCCAGCCCATCTCCTTGGCAGCGTCTTCCATGGCATGATAACAGCTTGCTCCCCAGCCGCCATCAGAAATAGAGGAATCAAGAAGCATTGCAATCTTGTAATCACCCTCTGCCGCTGCACTTGTTACAGGAACTGTGATTGCCCCTGCCGCCATCGCTGCTGACAATACTACTGACCATACTCTTTTTCTCATTGTTACATCCTCCTTGTAAGTTTTTTAGATATTTTTGCACAGAAAGTAGTTTTCTGTGTTTATCTCTCTTCACGGAAATAAGGCTGTCCATTTGCCTTTGGCCCGTTTTTCCTGATTCCAAAAACTATAAGGGCAATCAAAGTACAGATATATGGAATCATCTGTAAAAGCTGATATGGAGTACCCGGACTTAAAAGCTGAAGCCTGATCTGAATGGCATCGCAGAAGCCGAATAACAGACATGCCAACAGCACGCCGCCCGGCGTCCATCTGCCGAAAATAACTGCGGAAAGTGCAATAAAGCCCCGGCCTGCTACAATTCCTTCGGAATAAGTACTTGTATAGCAAAGTGTCAGATATGCTCCGCCGGTACCTGCCAATGCGCCGCATATGATGCTTGCCAGGTATTTCTGCCGGATTACATTTACCCCCAGGGTTTCCGCTGCCTTCGGATATTCACCCACTGCCCTGAAATTCAGGCCTGCCTTCGTTTTGTTCAGGAAAACAGCAGTCAGCGGTACCAGCAGATAAGCAAAATATACCAGCACGGAGTGATTGAAAAACAGGTCTCCGACAATCGGGAGCTTACTCAGAAGAGGAATTGCAGCCGCCTTCATGGAAACGCCCTGTACCACTGTAGAAGTATCCGAAAAATACGCTCTGTAAATAAAAGAGGCAAGCGCAGGTGCAAAGATGTTAATTGCCATACCATATACGATCTGTTCCGCACAAAGAGTGACCGTGCAGAATGCATAGATCATATTTACTGCAATTCCGGCCATAGCTCCCGCCAGGATTCCGACAAACGGATTTCCGGTCATATAACCAAAGAGAAAACCGATCAATGCACCGATCGACATAATTCCATCCAATCCGATATTAACCAGTCCTGCCCGCTCAGAATATAATTCTGCCAGAGCAACCAAAAGAATCGGTGTTGCCATACGCACAGAGGATAGCAATAGCTGTACGAAAAAATTCACATTCATGATTGCATCCATCAATTTTCACCCGCCTTTCTGTTTCCGGAAAAATGAGCCTGGAAAAACCGCTTTACCTGCGGTAAGCGTACCAGTGCAGTTCCTGCAACTGCAAAAACGATTACCAGCGCCTGGATAATGTCTACTACGGAAGTAGGAATTTTCATTCCTGCCTGCAATGTACTTGCTCCTTTGCGGAGAACACCAAAGAATAGTGCAACAATGGCGCTTCCGATCGGATTAAGCTGGGCGATCATGGCGATGGCCACTCCATCAAAACCGAAACCGGCTCCGTACCCCTGCATTAACCGGAACTGCTTGCCATGGAGTTCAATGCTTCCGCCCAAACCGGCAATCGCACCTGAACAGATAAAGGACAGCAAGATAATTTTGTTTACTGCAAATCCGTTAAATCTGGCAGCCGTAGCATTCATTCCAACCGCACGCAATTTAAACCCATAAGATGTATAAAACATAAAGTAATACAGAAGCAGTGCAAGAAGAATTCCAATCACAATGCCGTAATGTACCCGGAAGCCATCTGCAAGATCCAAAAGCTGGGATTCTTTCGGAATCGCCGGCGTCTGCGGAACACTGCCGTCACGGAGAATATTGGTAAATACACACCCCATAAACAACGTTGCAATATAATTGAGCATGATACTTACGATCATTTCATTTAATCCTCTTGTAATTTTGAGAATTCCGGGAATGGCTCCCCAAAGCCCCCCTGCAAGGGTTCCGGCTATAAGGCTGAGAAGAATGGCCGGAGCTCCGGTAATGCCGAGCTGTGTACTCACAGCAATGCTGACAACAGAGCCTATAATAAACTGACCTTCTCCGCCCAGATTGAACACCCCGCATTTGTAGGCAAAGGCGGCGGCAAGTCCGGTAAACATTAACGGACTTGCAACTTCCAATGTCTGGGCAATTTTCGATGAGGTTCCCAATGCTCCCTGAAACAAAAATCCGTATGCCTCCAGAGGATTTTTTCCAAGACACAGAATAATAATTCCTCCGATAATAAAAGCTGCAAGGATGGAGAGCAAAGGTACCAGCAATTTCATGTAATCTTTGTTTTTCTTCATATGCTTATTCCTTTCCAGCCATAGCCAAAGAAATCTCTTCAATAGGAGGATTCATTCCACTGTATTCTCCCATAACCTGCCCCTCAAACATAACAATGATCCTGTCTGACAGCTTTAATATTTCATCAAAATCCGCACTAATCAGCAGTATTCCACAGCCCTCATCCCTGGCTTTTATCATGGAATCATGCACGTAACCGGTCGCTCCGATGTCCAGCCCTCTGGTAGGATGCACTGCGATCAGAAGCTCCGGCTCCGCTTCCAGCTCTCTGGCCAAAATAATCTTCTGCTGATTTCCTCCGGATAGATTCCTGACCTCCTGTTCTACAGAAGAACAGCGGATATCATTTTTCTTCTGCAGTTCCAGTGCATAATTATGTATGTCACCTTTTTTCAAAAGAAGACCTTTGCCCTTTGAAAAACGCGGTTTTTCCGTGGATTTCAGAATCAGGTTTTCTTCCACCGTCATATTTCCCACAAGCCCCATTTTATTCCTGTCTTCGGGAATATGGGCCACTTTCGCATCAATGAACGTCTTTGGAAGAAATTTTGCTACTTTTTCTGATTTCAGATACACACTGCCGCTGTCAGGTGTCAGAACTCCCGCCGCTATCCGGGCCAGTTGTGACTGTCCATTTCCATCCACACCGGCAATCCCCAGAATCTCTCCCTTTCTGACTGCAAGCGACACATGATTCAAACCATTATGCTTGTTCTCTTTGTGATAATCCACTTCTTTGAACTCCAGAATATTTTCGGGAGCAGCGTCTTTTTTTTCATATACACTTGGCGCCATTTCTCTGCCGATCATGAGATTTGCAAGCTCTGTTCCGGTTGTTTTCTCCCTTTCCAGCGTCCGCACAGCTTCCCCTGCACGAAGAATGGTAATCCTGTCGCTGATTTCCATAACTTCACGCATTTTATGCGAAATAAAAATAATGGATTTTCCTTCTTCTTTCAGCTTGTGAATGATACGGAACAGACCTTCCACTTCTATATCTGTCAGTGCCGCAGTCGGCTCGTCAAGAACCAATAGCTCCGCACCTCTGTAAAGCGCCTTCAGGATTTCTACTCTCTGCTGGGCTCCTACCGATATTTCCGTAATCTCCTTATCCGGTTCGATATCCAACCCATATTTCTTGGAAAGCTCCTCAATTTCCTTTTGTAGCTTTGTCCGGTTTATAAAAAAAGATTTGTCGTGGGTCACTCCCAGGATAATATTGTCAAATACCGTCATAGCCTCTACCAGCATAAAATGCTGATGCACCATCCCGATTCCAAGCCTCACTGCCGTTCGCGGAGAATCAATGGAAACCTTTTTTCCGCGGAGGTAAATGTCTCCCGATGTCGGCTGATACAAACCGATCAATATATTCATCAGCGTGCTTTTTCCTGCTCCATTCTCTCCAAGCAGTGTATGAACTTCTCCTTTGCGTATCTCCAGGTTTACGTTCCTGTTTGCATAAACGTTTCCAAATTGTTTGGAAATCCCTGACATTCTCAATACCTCTTCCATCACACACCTCCGTTCCTTTTCTCATTTACTGTAATCAATGTCCTTCTGACGTATCATATTATATCTGATGATGCCCGTATCAATATATTCTTCTACATAAATCAGCGGCTGGCCCTCTTCTCCGTAATTGATTTCTTTCAGGTAAAGATAGGATGCCGCATTTGCATCCAGCTTTTCACGGTAAGCGCCGAATCCCTCTATTTCATCCGGCACTGCCGTGCTGATTTCGACCTTATCCCATAGCAGCTTTTTTCCGGATTTTTCATAAATATATGGATAAACAGACTTTTCATATGCCGAAGCCTTTGCAAATGCTTCTTTATCCTGAATTAAGGATAAGCTGAAATAGTCTTTGCAGAACACACATAATTTGTTATCTGCCAGAAACGCTTTCTCAGCCTTCAACAGGATTTCATTCTCAGACAGATACAGTTTATTCCGGATTTCCCTATTCCCTTTCACTTCCTGAAAGCTTAATAATTTCATAGAGGGCTGATATCCGCTTTTTTGAATCATCTGCATGAATTCCATTACCGGATTAAACGTTACCGCAATGCTCATTGCAGCTCTGTTCACAAATGTTCCCTTTCCCTGCTTACGGAAAACAATGCCCTCCGCCGCCAGATCCGCCAGTGCCTGCCGTACCGTAATCCGGCTGACGCCCAGCATATCTGCAAGAGTTTCCTCTCTTGGAAGCTTCGTTTCCAGTTTCAGATCCATATTTCCGATATATTTCTGTATGGCCTCCTTTGCCTGAGCAGATAATGAGAGCGTATTAATTTTGTTTATCATATGCCGGTCAGTCCCAATATCCTTCATGAACCTTTACAGCGTCTTTCTCCACCTCCGGAAATGGTCCAAGCACCTCTATTTTTCTCTGACCTCTTGCAAATACTTCTCTGCAGGGCAGATCAAAGGTTGGATTCTGCTCATTGCTGCCGGTTAATTCCAGCAAACGTCTTTCTGTAATTCCATATACCACTCTGCCGATATTCGCCCAGTAAACAGCGCCGGCGCACATTGCACAGGGCTCCGCTGTTGTATATAAAGTACAATTTTTCAGGAAGTCTCTGGAATATTCATGAGACGCTCTTGCTGCCAGTGTTGCCTCCGCATGTCCTGTACAAATTTTTTCCGTAATCTCAATGTTCTGCTGCTCCATGAGGATGTTCCCGTCCTGGTCTACGAGCAGAGCACCGAATGGAGTATTACCGGACTCTCGGGATTCCCTGGAAATCTCAATCGCCCTTTTTAAATAATACGTATGCTCCTGATAACTCATGTTGGTTCCTCCTTAAATATAGGTAATAGGTATTACCTTTTCTTTTCATATTATCATATATTTTCGTAATTGTATACAATTTACCGCTCCGGATTGAAAAGAATAAAAGTCAAAAAAGGCTCCGGTTGCTCATCGCTGAGCCCGAAGCCTTTGTCTTATTTATCTCTCCAGATAATTCTGCCCTTAGACAGATCATACGGAGAAAGTTCGATTGTCACCTTATCTCCCGGAAGGATGCGGATGAAATTCATACGCAGCTTTCCACTGATATGAGCCAACACAACATGCTTATTTTCCAGTTCCACTTTAAACATTGCGTTAGGCAGTTTCTCCAATACAGTGCCTTCCACTTCAATCACATCTGCTTTTGACATTTTTAACCTCCTATGGCTTGCATTCATTACCTGATTCAGGTCATTTTGTGAGAGTCAGAATCTCTGGTTCGCCATCTGTAATCAGAATGGTATTCTCATAATGTGCGGAAAGGGATCCATCCATGGTTACCACAGTCCATTCATCATCTTCCCATGCCACGTCTGCACGGCCCAGGTTGATCATCGGCTCTATAGCCAGGGTCATACCCGGCATCAGCTTAATACCGCGGCGCTTCTGGGGAAAGTTTGGGATCTGAGGATCCTCATGAAGATGTGTACCGATTCCATGTCCTACCAAATCCCGGACAATACCATAACGGTATTTTGCAGCATATGCACCGATTGCTTTGGAAATGTCATTCAAATGATTCCCTGCTTTTGCGGCTTTTAAACCTTCAAAAAAGCACTGCTTTGTCACTTCCATAAGCTGCCGTGCCTCCGCAGAAACCTCACCCACTGCATACGTACGTGCAGCATCGGAATGGTAGCCTTTGTAAATCAGTCCGGCATCGATCTTCACAAGATCTCCCTCCTGGACAATTTTATCCTCAGATGGAATTCCATGCACTACCTCAGCATTCAGGCTGATGCAGAAAGAGCCCGGAAATCCCTGATAATTTAAAAAATTTGGTATACAGCCCAGCGAACGGATCATTTCTTCACCAATGCGATCCAGCTCTTTGGTGCTTATTCCCGGTTTAATATAGGAAGCTAGGTCATCATGTACTTTTTCAAGCAGATGTCCGGCTTCTCTCATAAGTTCTATTTCATGTTGTGACTTAATAGAAACTGACATTCCTTTATTCTCCCAAGATAGCTACGATTTCCTGGAATACTTCTTCCAGATTCCTGGTACCGTCTACTGTCTTTAATACGCCCTGACCTGTATAATAATCAATCAGCGGCTGTGTCTGAGCATGATATACTTTCAGACGTTTGCTTACAGTTTCCGGCTTATCATCATCCCGCAGAACCAGTCCTTCCCCGCAGGTATCGCAAATGCCCTCTGCCTTCGGAGCTGCATATACGATATGGTAAGTAGCACCGCATTTTACGCAGGCACGTCTTCCGGACATGCGGTTTACAATGTTTTCATCCGGCACATCCACATCAATTGCGTAATCAATTTTGCTGCCTAATTTGCTTAATGCATCCGTCAGGCATTCCGCCTGAGGAATGGTTCTTGGAAAACCATCCAACACATAACCTTTCTGTGCATCCGGCTGCTGTATTCTGTCGACAACCAGATCGCAGGTCAGTTCATCCGGTACAAGAAGTCCCTGATCCATGTAAGTTTTTGCTTTTTTGCCGAGCTCTGTGCCGTTTTTAATATTTGCACGGAAAATATCTCCTGTGGAAATGTGCGGAATTCCATATTTCCCGGCAATTTTCTTTGCCTGTGTACCTTTGCCGGCACCTGGGGCACCCAACATGACAATTCTCATAACTATACCCTCCTTTTATTTTTAACTGCTTAACTGGTGCAGACCCTTTACCGGTTATAAAAGCCAGGCGCTTATGTGCAGGCACAATGCACTTGGCTTTTATAACCGATGCACGGCTGATGTCAAGCAAATCAAGGCTGTGGCGCACTGCACCACAACCTTCATTTTTAGTTATTGAGGAACCCTTTGTAATTGCGGACAAGCATCTGTGATTCAATCTGCTTCACAGTCTCCAGTATAACACCAACGATAATGATGATGGAAGTTCCACCGAAGGAAACATTTGCCCCGAATACACCGTTAAAGAAGAACGGAATCACCGCCACAATAATCAGGCCCACCACACCTATAAATATAATATAATTTAAGATTTTGGTCAAATAGTCTGATGTAGGTTTCCCCGGACGGATACCTGGAATAAAGCCGCCCTGCTTCTTGATATTATCTGCCACTTCCAATGGATTAAATGTAATGGAGGTATAGAAATATGCAAAGAAGACACATAATACAATGTAGAGCACCAGTCCCCAGCTATACTTCAACTGTGAGGGATTGCACCAATTGTTTGAGGAAAGCCCTCTCAGGATTTCACTGCCAATGCCTGTTCCATTGCCTTTACCGGCTAACTGTGCAATTACCTGTGGAAATGACATGATAGAAGATGCAAAGATAATCGGAATAACACCTGCTGTATTGACCTTCAGCGGGATGTTGGTGGACTGCCCGCCCATCATCTTCCTTCCTACCATTTTCTTGGAATACTGCACCGGAATTCTTCTTTCTGCTCCATTGAGGATTAAGACAAAAACAATAACGACAAGAAGAATCGCAAGGATGATCGCGCCTGCAAGAAGCCCCTTTGCAATTGTTTTTCCTTTTATAAAATTCTCATAAAGCAAAGACATATCACTTGGAATCCGGGATACGATATTCACCGTCAATACAATAGAAATACCATTTCCAACACCCTTTTCCGTGATACGTTCACCGATCCACATCAGCATTGCGGAGCCGGCTGTCAGAGATACCACAACAACGACACCCTTCCAAAATGACATATCCTTGATCATGCCGCCGCGTCCGAAACCGATTGCCATAGCAACGGACTCAAAAAGCGCCAGGCCAACGGTTACATAACGGGTAATCGCAGTAATCTTCTTTCTTCCTTCCTCCCCATCTCTATGCATCTCTTCCAGAGCCGGAATCGCAATGGTTAAAAGCTGCATAATAATGGAGGAAGTAATATATGGTGTGATATTTAACGCAAATACAGACATTTTTTCAAAAGAGCCGCCGGTAAACGCATCAAAAAAATTGAATGCGTCACCGGTATTGCTTCTGAACCACTCTTTGAAAACATCACTGTCCACTCCTGGAACCGGAAGCTGGGAACCGATACGGATAATCAGAATCATCCATACCACATAGAGGAGCTTGCGTCTCATCTCTTTTACTCTAAAAACATTTTTAAGAGTTTCAAACATTAAATCACCTCTACTGTACCACCAGCAGCTTCAATTTTGGCTTTTGCAGTCTCGCTGACAGCATTCACTTTTACATTCAGTTTCTTTGTCAGCTCACCGTTTCCAAGAATTTTAACGCCGTCACCAGCTTTGGAAATTGCGCGGCTTTCCAGTAAGCTCTCAACAGTTACTTCCGCCCCGTCTTCAAAACGGTTCAGAACGTCAACATTGATAGCGATGATCTCTTTAGAGTTTCTATTTGTGAAACCTCTCTTCGGCAGACGTCTGTATAAAGGCATCTGTCCACCCTCAAATCCCGGTTTTTTGTGTCCGGAACGAGCTAACTGTCCTTTGTGTCCCTTGCCGGCTGTTTTGCCGTTTCCGGAACCATGTCCACGGCCTCTTCTGAAGTTATCGCTGTGCTTAGAACCTTCTGCTGGTCTTAAGTTTGATAAATCCATGTCTGGCACCTCCTTTTATTATTCTCTCAACCTATCGTCTTATGCTTCTTCTACTTTTACCAGGTGCTGTACCTGCTGAATCATTCCTCTGGTTGCCGCATTATCCGGCATTTCAACTGTCTTGTGCATTTTGGTCAGACCCATAGCTGCAACAGTTTTTTTGTGCTTCGGAACTGCGCCAATCGGAGATTTTACCAATGTAACTTTTAATGTGTTTGCCATTTTTGTTCTCCTCCTTACGCCAGAATCTCATCAACAGATTTTCCGCGAAGCTTTGCAACCTCTTCCGGAGTTTTTAACTGGCTCAAACCTTCGATGGTTGCCAGAACAACATTCTGTTTATTTCTGGAACCCATACATTTTGTACGGATGTTTTTGATACCGGCTAACTCGATAACGGCACGTGCCGGACCGCCGGCAATAACACCTGTACCTTCCGGAGCCCGTTTCAGCAGCATTTCTGCGCTTCCGAATTTTCCGATGAAGTCATGTGTAATAGAACCGTTCTCATCTCTTGCTACTGTAACTAATTTCTTCATAGCATCCTCTTTTCCTTTGCGGATCGCTTCCGGAATTTCGGCTGCTTTTCCTAAACCTGCACCAACGTGTCCATTGCCGTCACCTACAACAACTAAAGCTGTAAAACGGAAGTTACGGCCACCTTTAACAACCTTGGTAACACGCTTGATTGACACTACTTTATCTTCTAATTCTAACTGACTAGCATCAATAAGATTATGTTTCATGTGTCTTTTCCTCCCTTTTTAGAATTTCAGTCCAGCTTCTCTTGCTGCGTCTGCCAGTGCTTTTACTTTGCCGTGGTAAATATAGCCCCCTCTGTCGAAGACTACGCTCTCGATGCCGGCCTCAACAGCCTTCTTTCCAATAACAGTACCAAGATATGCTGCTGCTTTTACATCGTCGGTGTTCTCTAATTCTGCTTTTACATCCTTCTGAAGAGTAGAAGCTGATACTAAAGTTTTGCCTACGCTGTCATCAATGATCTGTGCATACATATGCTTATTGGAACGGAATACAGCCAAACGCGGGGTTGTGGCAGTTCCGTTTAAATGATGACGTAATCTTCTATGCTTATTCTGACGAATTTCCGCCTTAGATGCTTTCTTTATCATTTTCTCACTCTCCTTATTTATTTCTTACCAGTCTTACCAACTTTACGTCTGATAACCTCATCGACATACTTGATACCTTTGCCCTTATATGGTTCAGGTCTTCTCTTGTCTCTGATCTCAGCCGCATACTGGCCAACTTTTTCTTTACTGATACCGGAAACGATAATCTTGTTTCCATCTACTTTGGATTCCAGTCCTTCCGGATCTTCCATTTCAACCGGGTGAGAATATCCAAGGGAAAGAACAAGCTTCTTACCCTGCTTTGCTGCTTTATAACCTACACCGTTTACCTCCAGCTCTTTGGTGTAGCCCTGGCTTACACCAACCACCATGTTGTGGATCAGGCTTCTTGTTAAACCGTGTAAAGATTTCATTTTCTTAAGGTCATTTGGTCTTGCAACAACTACCTGACCATCTTCAACCTTGATTTCCATTTCTGTCGGAAGCGCTCTTTCAAGTGTTCCTTTTGGTCCTTTTACGGTTACTACGTTGCCGTCAGCGATCTTTACTTCTACGCCTTCAGGAATCACTACTGGCAGTCTACCGATACGAGACATAATTTTGTCCTCCTTACTTAAATTGTCGGAGAGAAGTTGCTTCCCTCTGTTTTCAGTTTTTATTTATGAAAACCCTTGTTAAACCAAGGTGTCTCCAGCTTAAGCATCATCCCTCAACGAAACTCGTACTCCGTACTCGTTAAGGTTCGGGATAGGTCTCGCACTAAATTCGCACTGCGCCTGTCGGCTTGTGCTCATTAAGTTGCTTTCGGCCTACCATACAAATGCGAGCACCTCGCCGCCAACCTGAAGCTTACGGGCCTCTTTGTCGGTGATAACGCCCTTATTTGTGGAAAGGATTGCGATTCCAAGTCCGCCAAGTACTCTCGGCAGTTCATCCTTGCCTGCGTATACACGAAGACCAGGTTTGGAAATTCTCTTTAATCCTGTGATAATCTTATCATTTTTGGTCTCACCATATTTCAGGGTGATATGAATGGTCTTAATTACCCCATCCTCAATCAAATCATACTTTGCAATATATCCCTCGTCAACAAGGATGTTTGCAATTGCAATTTTCATTTTGGATGCCGGAACATCAACTGTATCATGTTTTGCAGTATTTGCATTACGGATTCTTGTAAGCATATCTGCAATCGGATCGCTCATTGTCATGTTAGTTTCCTCCTTTTCGGCCAATGTACTCTGGCCATAATGGTATCCCTTTGGGGATTTCCTGCTCTTTCAGACTTTACATGTTCTTTTTTATTTAGTGGATTCGGTAAGTTGCTTTCGGTATCCCTCAACTAAACTCGTACTTCGTACTCGTTAAGGTTCGGGATAGGCCTCGCACTAAATTCGCACTGCGCCTGTCGGCTTGCGCTCATTAAGTTGCTTTCGGCCTACCAGGATGCTTTCTTTACACCCGGGATCTGTCCCTTGTATGCTAATTCACGGAAGCAGATTCTGCAGATTCCGTATTTTCTTAAATAAGCATGTGGACGACCACAAATTCTGCAGCGGCTGTATTCTCTTGTGGAGAATTTCTGCTTACGCTGCTGTTTGATTTTCATTGCTGTTTTAGCCATGAACTCATCCTCCTATCATCTTTCCTGACCCCGGTATCACCGGTGGTCATCCAGGTATCCCATGGATACCAGACTTGCCGGCGCCGCACTTACGGCCGCCATCATGGTATCCCTTCGGGGAAATTATTTTGCAAACGGCATATTGAACAATTTCAATAACTCACGAGCCTCTTCGTCGGTTTTTGCAGTGGTAACGAAGATAACGTCCATACCTCTTACTTTGTCGACTTTGTCATACTCAACTTCCGGGAAGATCAACTGTTCTTTGATTCCCAATGCGTAGTTTCCTCTGCCGTCGAAGGCGTTCGGATTTACACCACGGAAGTCACGTACACGAGGAAGAGCCAGATTTATCAGACGATCAGCAAATTCATACATTTTTTCGCCTCTTAATGTAACCTTACATCCAATCGGCATACCCTCTCTGATTTTGAAGTTTGCGACAGATTTCTTTGCCTTTGTAGCAATTGCCTTCTGTCCTGTGATCAGCTCCATATCTGCAATGGCAGAATCCAGAAGCTTCGCATTTTCCTTGGCTTCACCAACACCCATGTTCACAACGATTTTCTCGAGCTTTGGCACTTCCATAACGTTTTTATATCCGAATTTTTTGATCATGGCATCCATGATCTCATTTTTATAAAGATCTTTTAATCTACTCACTTATGTCCGCCTCCTCTCTCAATTAATCGATCACAGCGCCGGTTGCTTTTGCAACACGCACCTTTTTATCTCCATCTATCCTGAAACCAACTCTGGTAGTTTTTCCGTCAATCACAAGCATAACGTTGGAAATATGAAGCGGAGCTTCTTTCTGGATGATTCCGCCGTTCTGGTTTGCTGCAGACGGTTTGCTGTGCTTGGTAACCATGTTTACGCTTTCAACGATTACGGTGTTGTCTTTTACGGCAAGAACTTTTCCTTCTTTGCCTTTATCTTTACCGGCGATTACCCTGACCGTATCGCCTTTTTTAATTTTCATAGCTGACATTCGGCACCCTCCTATAATACTTCCGGAGCTAAGGAAACGATCTTCATGAATTTCTTTTCACGAAGCTCTCTGGCAACTGGTCCAAAGATACGTGTTCCTCTCGGAGTTAAATCGTCTTTAATGATTACGGCTGCGTTTTCATCGAAACGGATGTAGGATCCGTCTTTACGACGAGCGCCTTTTTTGGTACGAACAACAACGGCCTTCACTACATCGCCTTTTTTAACAACGCCGCCTGGTGTTGCATCTTTGACTGTAGCAATGATTGTATCGCCAATATTTGCATATCTTCTTGTAGAGCCGCCCATAACACGTATACAAAGGATTTCTTTTGCACCAGTGTTATCGGCAACTTTCAGTCTGGTTTCCTGCTGAATCATACTGGTTTCCTCCTTATTTCACTTTCTCTACAATTTCTACAAGTCTCCATCTTTTATCTTTAGATAATGGTCTTGTCTCCATAACCTTTACGGTATCACCGATATTACACTCATTCTGTGCATCATGAGCCTTTAATTTATAGGTTCTCTTCACGATTTTTTTGTAAAGAGGATGTTTTACATGGTCTTCAATAGCAACGACGATGGTCTTATCCATTTTATTGCTGACAACCTTACCCACACGGGTTTTTCTCAGATTTCTTTCCACGATTGTTTCCTCCTATATTCACTATTTCGCAGCGTTCGCCTGCTCAGTGATTACTGTCTGGATTCTGGCAATATTTTTGCGAACCTCTTTGATTCTGCTTGTATTGTCTAATTGATTGGTTGCATTCTGAAATCTCAGGTTAAAAAGTTCTTTTTTAGCAGCTACTAATTCTTCGTTTAATTCTGCAGCTGATTTTGCCTTTAAATCTTCTACGAATTTATTAATTTTCACTGTTATCACCGCCTTCTAAGTCTGCACGAGAAACGATTTTACATTTACATGGCAACTTGTGCATTGCAAGACGTAATGCCTCACGAGCAATTTCTTCAGAAACGCCTGCAATTTCGAACATTACACGTCCTGGTTTTACAACTGCTACCCAGTATTCCAGGGAACCCTTACCGGAACCCATACGTGTTTCTGCTGGTTTCGCTGTTACTGGTTTATCCGGAAAAATCTTAATCCAAACCTGACCGCCACGTTTAATATAACGGGTCATAGCAATACGGGCTGCCTCAATCTGATTGGAACGGATCCAACATGGCTCGGTAGCAACAAGACCATATTCACCATAATTGATTTTATTGCCTCTCTGGGCTTTACCTCTCATGGAGCCACGGAATTGTTTACGACGTTTTACTCTTTTTGGCATTAACATTATTTATCGCTCCCTTCCTTAGTTCCTTTTGTTGGAAGTACTTCACCGTTGTAGACCCATGCCTTTACGCCAACTTTGCCGTAAGTGGTATCTGCTTCAGCGAATCCGTAGTCGATGTCCGCACGAAGTGTCTGAAGCGGAATGGTTCCTTCACTGTAAAACTCAGTACGAGCCATATCAGCGCCGCCGAGACGTCCGGAAACTGCAGTCTTAATTCCCTTCGCACCGGACTTCATGGTTCTCTGCATGGTAGATTTCATTGCACGTCTGAAGGAAATACGGTTTTCCAACTGCAGTGCAATATTTTCAGCTACTAACTGTGCATCTTTGTCCGGTCTTTTTACTTCCTTAATATCCACAATTAATTTCTTGTCTGTGAATTTCTGTAATTCAGCTTTCACTTTTTCGATTTCAGCGCCGCCTTTACCGATTACGATACCAGGTTTTGCAGTGTAAATGATAATCTTTACTCTGTCAGATGCTCTCTCGATCTCAATCCTGGATACACCTGCGCTGTACAGTTTCTTTTTCAAAAATGTTCTGATGTTGTAATCTTCTACCAGATAGTCAGCGAAATCCGCTTCTGCATACCATCTGGAATCCCAATCTTTGATAACACCGACTCTAAGGCCATGTGGATTAACTTTCTGTCCCATGCTTTTCCTCCTTATCTTTCATCCAGCACGATGGTGATATGGCTTGTTCTCTTCTCAATTCTGTAAGCCCTTCCCTGCGCTCTTGGCTGAATTCTCTTCATTGTAGGTCCTTTGTTTGCATAGCACTCTGCAACGTAGAGGTTGTCTGCGTTCATTCCATTGTTGTTCTCAGCATTCGCAACTGCTGACTCCAGCAATTTCTTCAGTACGCTGGAAGCGTATCTTGGGTTGTATGTCAGGATACCAAGTGCTGTCTGCACATCTTTGCCACGGATCGCATCTAAAACGTAGCAGGCCTTCTGAACAGAAATTCTTGCATAAGATAATTTTGCAGACGGTCTTGTCTCTTTATTATTCTCATTTCTGGCTCTCTTTATCTGGCTTCTATGTCCCTTTGCCATTTTAAAGTGCCTCCTTTCCTCTCATTCAATATTAATGGAAAACACCATGGTCACTCAATTCACCCCGGCTCTGCACCGAAAGCGTCCCTTAGGAAGTGACCAGGTGGATATTCTTACCAAATCCGCTCCCGGTTCATTATACCGAAGGCGTCCCTTGGGAATTGTACACAATCAGCGAACGCCGGATTTCTTTTCGTCTTTTCCGTGTCCTCTGTAGGTTCTGGTTGCTACGAACTCGCCAAGCTTGTGTCCAACCATATCTTCAGTAATGTATACCGGCACATGCTTTCTTCCGTCATGGACAGCAATGGTGTGTCCTACGAAAGACGGGAAGATTGTGGAACGGCGTGACCATGTTTTGATTACGGATTTATCATTTGCAGCATTTAAGGCATCTATTTTTTTCAGTAAGCTGGTGTCTGCAAAAGGTCCTTTTTTCAGTGAACGAGACATTCTTTACCCTCCTTATTATTTCGATAAAGCTCTTCCATCGCGTCTTCTTACGATGAGCTTGTTGGACTGTTTGTTTTTCTTTCTGGTCTTCAGACCAAGTGCAGGTTTACCCCATGGTGTGCACGGACCCGGACGGCCGATACCGGTCTTACCTTCACCGCCACCATGCGGATGATCATTCGGGTTCATAACCGAACCGCGAACTGTAGGTCTGATGCCCATGTGACGTTTACGTCCAGCTTTACCGATATTAATCAGGTTGTGATCACCGTTACCGACTGTACCGATAGATGCACGGCAGACAATCGGAACCATTCTCATTTCACCGGAAGGTAATCTCAGAGTAGCGTATTTTCCTTCTTTTGCCATTAACTGAGCGCCGTTGCCAGCAGAACGAACCATCTGTCCGCCTTTGCCGGGATGCAGCTCAATGTTGTGGATAACAGTACCAACCGGGATAAGCTCCAATGGTAAGCAATTGCCGACACGAACTTCTGCTTCCGGTCCGTTCATAACCTTCTGACCTACTTTCAGGCCTTCCGGTGCGAGGATATATGCTTTCTCGCCGTCTGCGTAGCAGATCAAAGCGATGTTTGCTGTTCTGTTCGGATCGTACTCAATTGTTTTTACTGTTGCAGGAACACCGTCTTTTCTTCTCTTAAAGTCAATGATTCTGTATTTTCTCCTGCTTCCGCCTCCACGGTGTCTTACAGTGATTTTACCCTGGTTATTACGGCCAGCGTTTTTCTTCAAAGACACAACCAGAGATTTCTCCGGAGTACTGGTAGTGATTTCGGAGAAATCTGAACCAGTCATATGTCTTCTGGAAGGTGTATATGGGTTATAGGTTTTTATTCCCATGATTGTTCTCCTTTCAACTTTGTTCTCACGCTTTTGACTGCGTATATTCTGCGACAGACAGAGTGCCGGGAATTCTGAAGAAACAGTTCGCCGTGCCGGCACGAAAGAACGGATTCTTCTGAAGACTCATAAGCATCCAGCATGACCGGGGAAGCCCTGCTTCCGAGGCGGCGCCCGTCATCTGTCAGTATCTGCTATCAAAGTCCTTCAAAAATCTCGATGTCCTTGCTCTCTTCAGTCAGAGCTACGATAGCTTTTTTGGTCTTAGCAGTTTTTCCGACTACCATACCGCGGCGTTTTTTCTTTCCATCCATATTCATGGTGTTCACGCTCTTTACTTTTGTTCCTTCGAACATTTTTTCCACAGCTTCTTTGATCTGGGATTTATTTGCTTCCGGGTGTACTAAGAATGTATATTTCTTTTCGCCCATAACGTTCATGGATTTTTCCGTAATCACTGGTTTCAGGATTACATCATAATACTTAATGTCAGCCATTATGCGTACACCTCCTCAATGGATGCTACTGCATCTTTGGTTACCACTACAATGTTGTGTTTCATAACATCGTATACATTTATGGAATTTACAGTTGCTGTCTGAACATCTGCGATATTTCTTGCGGAAAGAGCAATGTTCTTATCATCTGCAGCGATTACTACAAGAGCCTTATCAGCCTTCAGGTTTGTAAGAACCTTCTGCATTTCTTTTGTCTTTACTTCTGCAAGTGTCAGCTTGTCTACCACTACTAATTTATTATCCTGAACCTTGGAAGTAAGAGCGGATTTAAGAGCAGCTCTTCTTTCCTTCTTATTCATCTTTACTTCATAATCTCTCGGTACCGGAGCGAATACGACACCGCCGCCGGTCCACTGTGGTGCACGGATGGAACCCTGTCTAGCATGACCTGTTCCTTTTTGTCTCCACGGTTTTCTTCCGCCGCCGCTTACTTCAGAACGAGTTTTTGCCTTCTGAGTACCCTGGCGTTTATTTGCAAGCTGACGAACAACAGCAAGATGAACCAGGTGTTCATTGATTTCAACACCGAACACTGCATCCTTCAGTTCCATTGTTCCAACTTCATTGCCTTCCATATTATAAACAGTTACGTTTGCCATTCTGATGCTCCTCCTTTCTCATTATAAGGACTTTACTGTTTCTTTGATTGTCACCAAAGATTTCTTAGGTCCTGGAACAGCACCTTTCACTAACAGTAAGTTGTTTTCTGTATCTACACGTACAATTTCAAGATTCTGAACAGTCACCTGTACATGACCCATCTGGCCAGGCATCTTTTTGCCCTTGAACACCTTGCTCGGATCAGATGCAGCACCGTTGGAGCCTGCATGACGGTGATATTTGGAACCGTGAGCCATAGGTCCTCTGGACTGTCCGTGTCTCTTAATTGCGCCCTGGAAGCCTTTACCTTTGGATATTGCAGTTGCATCAATGTGATCACCTGCGGCAAAGATATCAGCTTTAATTTCCTGTCCTACTTCATATTCGCCTGCGTTCTCAAATCTGAATTCCTTTAAGAATCTCTTTACAGCAACGCCTGCTTTGTCAAAGTGGCCTTTTTTCGGCTTATTCACCAGTTTTTCTCTGATTTCGCCGAAGCCTACCTGAACTGCTGCATATCCGTCGTTCTCTTCAGTTTTTACCTGAGTTACGACACATGGGCCAGCCTGTAAAACGGTTACCGGAATCAACAAGCCTTCTTCATTGAAGATCTGAGTCATTCCGACTTTTGTAGCTAAAATAGCTTTCTTCATTCTTTTTTCCTCCTTATAGCGGATTACCATAAAGGCAATCATATAGTTAATCGCATATCCTATTGAACTCAGCAGTCCAATAAGTATTAATGCTTAATGCATTATCAAATTAGAAAGTGTTCCCTGATTATTTTGTTTTCATTTTTATATCAATGTGAACACCAGCCGGCATTTCCAGTCTGGACAGCGCATCTACTGTCTTCTGAGTTGGTGTCAGGATATCGATCAGTCTCTTGTGAGTTCTCTGCTCGAACTGTTCTCTGGAGTCTTTGTATTTGTGAACTGCTCTTAAGATCGTCACAACCTCTTTCTTTGTCGGAAGCGGAACCGGACCGCTTACCATTGCTCCGTTTTTCTTAACAGTGTCGATGATTTTTGCCGCAGATGCATCAACCAACTGATGATCATAAGCTTTCAATGTGATTCTCATTACCTGATTTGCCATAAAAAAAGTCTCCTCCTATTCGTACTCGTTATCAGTACGACAAGCGGCGACTGTACACATCTCCGTGTGTGTCCTAAGACATCTCTCACACGCCCATCCCCGGATGGTCTTTTGAACTTGTACAGTGACTTGTCGTCAGTTTCCTAACTTGACATTCGCTCCACGGAAAACCTGC
>ERZ781272.315-NODE-315-length-43702-cov-4.757417_pt1 | contig 43702 bp, 40 predicted proteins | sample MGYA00375850_ERZ781272 | MGnify/ENA primary metagenome ERZ781272 (study PRJEB29790, sample SAMN06051246) | human gut metagenome | host: Homo sapiens | place: USA: Cincinnati, Ohio | collected 2013-06-21 | study: EMG produced TPA metagenomics assembly of the Gut...
CCCCGACCTGCTGATTACAAATCAGCTGCTCTACCAGCTGAGCTACACCAGCGCAAGCGACGAGGATTATTATAACAACCCCTGTCCAATTTGTCAAGGGAAATCCCACACTTTTTTTCATACAAAAGCACATCCGGCCAGCGCAGAGTTCACACCACCGCAAATGTGGTCGAGGTGACAGGACTCGAACCTGCGGCATCTTGGTCCCAAACCAAGCACTCTACCAAACTGAGTTACACCTCGGACTCCCGCTTCAACTGAACAATGAAGCTTTATTATTATATCTTATCCGTTTTAACTTGTCAACCGATTGCACAGGAAGCTGAGAGATAAATTGTTAAAAAAGTCCTATACCATTTTAACCCTCTTTTTGACAAGATCTCATCTAAAATGGACTCCCTGCCTTCTGCTCTGAATTGGCAAGGGCTTATCCGGCAACGGCTTATAGAATTCCCCCCTTTCCAAAGAAACCGACCGGATTCCGGCGGCTTTTCGTTCTTTTTTTGTCTGTCTTTCCGGTTTAGGGTCCAAAGTCTTAGTTTTCCTTGACTTTATCCCATTTTTTCCTTAAACTGTAGGTACTGATTTTCTATATTATCGGCTGGTCCGGCCGGTATGCATCTCTTTATGTGCCAGACGGCAATTTTCATTTTGGAAAACAAAGAACCGCGCCGCGGCAACTACAGCAGGAGGGTCAAATATGTTAAAAAACTCAGAAAAAACCATGGAAAAAATTGTTGCCCTGTGTAAGGGAAGAGGATATATCTATGCAGGCTCTGAAATTTACGGCGGCCTGTCCAATTCCTGGGACTATGGCCCGCTCGGCGTGGAATTCAAAAACAACGTAAAACGTGCTTGGATGAAAAAATTCGTCCAGGAATCCCCTTATAATGTCGGGCTTGATTCTGCTATCTTAATGAATCCGGAAGTCTGGGTAGCATCCGGCCATGTCGGCGGATTTTCCGACCCATTGATGGACTGCCGCGACTGCAAGAGCCGCCACCGTGCGGATAAGCTGATTGAGAACTTTACCGGTGAACCGGCAGACGGCTGGAGCAACGAAAAAATGATGGAGTTCATCAAAGAAAACGGCGTCAAATGCCCGGATTGCGGCAGTACCAATTTCACGGAGATCCGTAAGTTCAACCTGATGTTTAAGACCTTCCAGGGAGTCACGGAGGATGCAAAGAACGAACTTTATCTGCGCCCGGAAACCGCACAGGGAATCTTTGTCAACTTTCTCAACGTCCAGCGAACTACCCGCAAAAAGGTTCCGTTTGGCGTCTGCCAAATCGGGAAATCCTTCCGCAATGAGATTACCCCGGGTAACTTCACCTTCCGTACCCGTGAATTCGAGCAAATGGAGCTGGAATTTTTCTGCAAGCCGGACACCGACCTTGAGTGGTTTGAGTACTGGCGCGGATTCTGCCGCGACTGGCTCACCGGACTTGGCATGAGGGAAGAAAACATGCGCCTGCGTGATCATGAAAAGGAAGAGCTCTCCTTCTACTCCAAGGCGACGACGGATATCGAATTCCTTTTCCCGTTCGGCTGGGGTGAACTCTGGGGCATTGCGGACCGTACCGACTATGACCTCAGACGCCATCAGGAGCATTCGGGTAAGGATTTGACCTACTTCGACCCGGAGACCAATGAGCGCTACCTTCCCTATGTGGTGGAGCCCTCCCTTGGCTGCGACCGTGTGGCACTCGCATTCCTCTGTGACGCCTATGACGAGGAGGTTGTGGATGCTGAGAAAAACGACACGCGTGTCGTCCTCCATCTCCATCCGGCCCTTGCTCCGTTTAAAGCCGCTATCCTCCCGCTTTCCAAAAAGCTCAGCGCCAAGGCGCAAGAGATATACACCATGCTCTCCAAGCACTTTATGGTGGAGTATGATGAGGCGGGCTCCATTGGCAAGCGCTACCGCCGTCAGGATGAAATCGGCACGCCGTTTTGCATCACCTATGACTTTGACAGTGAAACCGACGGCTGCGTCACCGTCCGTGACCGCGACAGCATGCAGCAGGATCGTATCGCCATTGATAAGCTCGTGGAGTATATCGGCGAAAAGACCGAGTTTTAATCATCTTAAAAAAGGACGGACAGCCGTGGCTGTCCGTCCTTATTTATGTAGGTGAATTCGAAATTGGGGCCCGCGTCCCCCCCCGCATACCGGAACCCTGTTTCATCTCTTAGACAGTCTCCTTCAGATAGATTCCCGTTTTGTTGTCCAAATCCCGGCAGAATTGATCCAACGTCAACTTGCCATCGAGATAAGACTGCAGGAGCGGTTTAAATACCTCGTTATCATACTCCATGTTATAGGCATAATCGCCGTAGTGATTGGCCTTTTCCAGCGCCTTATAATAATCCTCTATGAATTTTTTCAGTTCCCGGTCTTTGCCGATTGACTGCAGCCAGATCTCCCGATCGGACTCCAGCGCCTGTTTGTTCACCGGGTTGCCCCAAATTAACCTACTACCCCCCATGGAACTCTGCGTATTGACGGAAAGTGCGAACTCAAGGAATTTCCATGCCTTTTCTTTTTCCTTGCAGTTGTCGTTGATGGCCACCATCTGCTGAACGTAGGCGCTATACTCCGTTTCGCTTCCAAAATCGTGCATTACATAGTACTGGACACAATCCCCGTCTTTGATTTCCTTGCGGTTCTTTGCCTGCTCCACCTGCAAACGAAGACCCGGCGCGTCGGAATAATAGTAGTTTTCAAGCAGAAACAGCCCATCCGTCATTGCGGTATAATTGCTCATCATTTTTTTTTGAGAAAAAAAACCATTTTCCCCTCCCTCGGCCTCTGCGACCCGCTGATAATCCTGTATGGCCTTGCGAAACTCCTCACTGTCAAAGTGGCTCTCCTTTTTTTCCTCGTCTATGAAGTAGGGAACTGCCGGTAATAACAAGTTATGGACTCCAGAATCAAACCAGTACACCTCGCCCAGCGTCCCGGTCGGCTCCAGCAGGTCATAATAATTCTGGTAGCTCAACTTTTTGCCGATCTCATCCAGCTTGTATTTCTCCGCAACCGACTTCAGCGTGGTGACGATGGGAAGAGATATCCCCAGCGGGAAAAAGCGCTGGGTTCCCTCCACGTTCCCATAGGCCAGCGCGTCCTCGTTGTAATCCTTTGTAGAAAACCCGTTTTGCTCCATCAGCGGATCCAGCGCTGTAAATACCCCTTTTTTCGCATAGGAAAGGTACTGCGGCAGTTCCCGAGAATTATACAAAAAGATATCCGGCCCCTTCCCCGCCAGCACTTCGGTGGCTATCTGCTTGGCCATGGTTTCGTCATCCGAAAACTCCACAATTTTTACCCTGTCCTCATCTTTCGCATTCCGGTTATACGCCTCCACCAGAGGAGCGTTGTTTCCAATTGCTGTGTTGAGATACACCGTCAGGGTCGCCCGCTCCGTGCTGACGTCCCCGACAGAGTCGGCTGATGATGAGGGAGAAGATGAGGAGTTCCCGGAGGAGCTTTCCCCCCCGCCCTCGGAATCACATCCGCAAAGCAGGCCCAATACCATAGCCACAGAAAAAAGGAGAGAAGCAATCCGCCGTTTCATGTCAATGACACCTCTTTCTTTGTCTTTAAAAATTGATAACAGCAGCCTTTGGGTTACGCTACCGGCTATTAAGTTTCAGTTTCCTACAGGCGCCCGTTTTATTTCCCAGGGTGGAGGAGCGCCTGGTTCGCAAGGGCTCTGTTCTCATAAATCACAGCTTGACTACGTTCATATTCTGTACCAATCAATCCACAGTTGCAGTAACTGGGGTCGCAAATACAATATATCTGCATTGTGTCTCGAGTCAAGTTTCGGGATATTCTATGTAATTTTTTCATTCTTTATTCCTCCTGTCTTCCCAAAGGCTGCTGTTATACTCACGGTTACTTATCGCTTTGCTGCAATGACGGCGGCAAGTTCGTCCGAAGAAGTAAAGCTAAGTGCGTCAATGTCTTTTTTTGTCAGTGTGACCCCGTAGGTCAACTTTATCTCATAATAAAGATAAAATAGTTCTACTTCAGACAAATCTTCTAATGATTTTCCAAACCGTTTATGCACAATTTCCTCAATCCAATTTTGAACTTCCAGTATTTCTACCATATTGATACCCCTCTATAAGTCGTTACGTTAGTTTTGTGATAATCTGTTCTGCGGCTTTTTTATAAAATTCAGAACTTGCAGCGTCATAAACAAGAATCCCTTTTTGCTGGTACTCTGTAATCATGCTTTGGATTTTAGTTTGATCGTAGATATCCTTTTCATTGACAAGATGTTGATCTGCAAAAACCGTTGGATCAATTTTTATATGCGATAGCCCCAACATATCCGGATATCCGCTCATTAATTGCTTTGCCCTGTTACAGGTATGTAAAATATATTCCGTGGTCAACCCGGAACATGGTATCAAAGAAATTAAAAAATCAAAATTTACGGCAAAACTAATAAGACTGTGAAGAAGTCCACACCCGTTTAAGTACTCCTCATCAACAGGAGTAAACCCTCCCGGGATCCCGATTAAGATAATATCCGGATCCTCTATTTGCTCAATCGAGGATATATAATGATTGAGAAACTTGCATTGATCATCAATTTCAAGTTGCCGTAAAAATGCTTTTGAAGGAAACGAATGGAACCCCAAGAGTTCTCCAAACGGCTTAGAACTGATATAAGAAACTTTTAGCCCCTGTTCTTCCAGTGCATTTTTAACACCAAGCTGAACTTGAAGTTTGGAACACTCCTCATCAAAGGATGTAACAGCAACGACCGGAGTCTGAATAGGCAACAGCTTTCTTTGTTCCTGTAAATAATTTCCATGAGAAATATTATCCACATAACTATTTACAGAATACATTTCCGCATACTTCTCCAAAAACTCCTGAAAAGGAGAAGGAAGCGGCTTGAGGTAATAAATATCAATTTTGTTCCGGATTGCGCACATGACATTCTCTAAAATATCCGAAAAATATGATCCTGCCATCCATTTAGAAACATCTGGAAGTATTAACAAATCACAATCACAAATTGCTGTTAAAAAATCATTTTGGGCTACAAGTCCAACCGATTCCCCTTCGTCCAATAGAGATGGATCTTTTCCTTCCGCTAAAATTCCGTAAGGTGATACCGTAGAGACAATTTCAATTTCAGACATCTGTTTCAGCATTTTTCGAAAGCGAAGGAGCGGGACTACTTCTTCTGTGAGAGGAAATAATACGGCATTTTTAGAGTTCATTTCAATCTCTCCCTTTCCAAGGCTTTTACTTCTTGAAGAGCAGCCAACTTTTTCAACTTCCTATCGGCGTCTAAACGAACAGACCTGCATTTTTGGCCTTGAAGTGACCGATTATCATAACCATCTACCTGTGCTGCACAAAGTGTACAATTAGATATTGCCCAACAATCACGGCAAGGTAATTGGCTATTGGCAGTTTTATTGATCAGATTAATAACGCTCGTACGATTAAAACCCTCAAATACATTTCCAAGATTCATACAGTCAGAGGTTTCACTGCATTGCTCACATGGCAAAATATCTCCGTTAGCTGTAATAAATGTTTTATGTATCCCCGGAATACACGGACCCGCGTGCATTGCGCTATCTTGGAGTTCTTGTCTTGGAACAAATCGCAATTGTTCTGAAACAATCGTCTCATATAGTTTACGAGCCATCGTATCTAAGCTATCTGATTTTATTTCGCCACTAACTGCAAGTAATGCAAGTAATCCCTGTTTTCTGGATTCCTGGATATACTGGGGAGTATAAACCAATTTAGTTCCTCTAGGTGGAACAACATCTGCAACAGTTACTGTTCCAAGCTGAAAAAGTGGTTGTCTGAAAAACCTCATCACCTTTGCCAGGTCATTTTCAGGGTCAAGGACTGCGTTAAAACTCAATTGTCTGGCGAATCCGGGTATTGTCTCGGAATATTTTTTCACTTTTTCCATAACAGCATGAAATGTTCCCGTTCCATCTACTGCAAATCTTCTGCTTCGATCATGAATCTCTGCCGGTCCGTCCAAACTGATAAGAAGATTAAATTTTTTTTCTGTTAAAAATCTAGCTATCTCCTCCGTCATTAAGGTAACATTCGTAGTCATATTAAAAACCACGTTTTTTCCTTTCATTTTATCCTCGGCGTATAAAACAGTTTTTTTTATTAATTCAAATTCCAGCAAAGGCTCTCCTCCGTAAAATCCAATTACCGGGAGCGAAGTATCTCTTATACGTTCTGCAAAAAAGTCGATAGCTTTTTTTGCTGTTTTCCACTCCATGCGTGTGGAACTATGCGATCTTTGCGTCCAATTGTCTCCAATAGTATAAGGACAATAACTGCATCGAAAATTGCATTGCTGCGTTACTTGGAGAATTAAATGCCTTAGATGATGTGACATTAGGTAATCAATATTTTTTATTTCTGGATTTTCAAGTACCAGTGGGTGTTTTGATTTTAGATAACCATTACTTTCCAGTTGCATTATTTCATCTTGTAGTTCAGGAGGTAAAGAAAAGGAAACATTAGTAATTTGGGGATCTTCCTTTAGATATTTTTTTAGATGCATATATAATTGTTCGCTAATCGCAAGAATTTCATTAGTATTAACATCATAAAGATACTTATGGTATGGAGTTTCAAATATATGAAAAAAGGCCTTTTTTATCATTTTTTTACATATCCTTTCATCAAAACGGTTTAACTATATAATATCACTCAATGACAAAAATGCAATGAAAATTACCAGTTTTTCAAAAAATAATTCAAAATATTCCCATTAGTTACTAAAATAATAGCTATAGGGAACCGAAAAGATCCTCAAATAAATCCCAGTAAATTAACAACCGGACGCCATCTGTCAGATTCCGCCTTCACGAACACCTCCTCTTCTCTCTTCCGCCTTGCGGAGGAACTCACCGCCCTAGTATACGCAATACGCTGAAAAAGTCCCTGCTTTTAACAATGCAAACGGCTTGACCGCCCAATACGCCGTAACCCGGTATGATCCCAGTCGGAAGTATGGGCCATACCCAAAATTATTATAAAAAAACACCCCTGTGTTTTTGGCACAGGAGTGTTATTGCAACTGGAGAGGGTATGTAGTCCTATTCCTTTTCGTTTCGGAGCATGACGCTTTTCGCGGAGATAAGCGAAACAATCATACAGGCGCACCCAGATAAAACCATCGCGCAGGCGACGACGCTCCGCCACAGCACAGAGACCCTCTTGCCGGGCGCCTGATTGGTATTCCCGCTGTTGTCCTTTGAGAAAAGCATGGAAAACACTCCTTTCAATTGCGGACGGGACGGATAAAACGAGGTACATTCCATCCATCCCGTCGGAAAACCTGTTACCCGGTTTTCCGGCAGTCTTTCTTTGAAGCTTATTCGTTTACCACCCGGATAATGCCCATTGGTGTCTGCTCATGGGACTGGCCGAGGGGGTTATCCTTTAATATCGCAACCATCAGGTCGCGGTCAATGGATTCCTCCGAGGTTCCCAGGATCTGCCCCTCGAGGTCGTTGATGTCCGTAACAAGCGCCTTGACGCCGAGCACGCCGGATATGTCCCTTGCAACCTTGTCAGGCTCAGCCGGGGCGAGCACGACATATTCATTATAAGGGGGGAGGGTGTAATCACACGGGCCGTCGATGGCGCGCGCTTTAAAGCCTGCCACCTTATAGAACCATCCACGCTTGCGAAACAACTTGCCGACTGCGGAAATCGCCGCCGCGAACAGGATACGGATGGTCCCGCATTCCTGTAAAGCCATCTCCATTGTTTCCGGGATGCCAAGGCCAATGCCATATGGGGTTTTCAGGACAAATTTGCACAGGAATTTAGCGAGCGGGCGTGGATGAATGTCTTTCATCGGAATTGCACGCTTTTGTGTGCAGGCAACCGCCTTTTCCGTCACAAAAAAGATATCATTTTCTTCTACAAGGTCTCCCGCGTACTGCTTGCAGACCTCCAGGATATTGTCCTTGTCCGAAATTACATGGGTCTTGATGGGAAGTCTGGCATATTTAATCCCATTTACTTCGCGTACCGTGTTTTTGCCTTCGTTTGCTGTCAGATTTTCCGCCATTTCAAACCTGCTCCCTATCTTTAAAAATTGATTTCGTTCTCTTGGAAAGTATGTCCGCTAACCTAGCGGGACAATCAGCGTTTCCTTATAAAAAATAACCTCCGTCCCTATCGGGAGTAACTTCGTTTATTGTAGCCTATCTTACGCCGTAACACAATCTTTTTTTACCAATTTCAGCAAATTTGCAGACAAATGACATTCTAGCTTTTTCTTTTTTGTCCTTTCTTCTGCTCTACCGTCGCCCCGGGGCTGTTTCTATTGATCAAGCAGACGAAATCACCTTACGATCAGGAATCTTAAAAAATTCTCCGTTTTCTTCCGCCACATACAATCGTTTCCCCTCCATTCTGTTCTCATAAAAATCCGTAGCAAGCATAGGAAGCGTTACCCTTTTTCCGCATTTTTTCCCGCCCGCGCTTGTATAGAAGTGTCTCAAATCTCCTGCCCTTTTGATAACCTTCTATTGCAAAACAGTGGAAATGCCTGTAGATGTATGGGCAAGAGGTAAAAATATGTTGATAGATACACTGTTTTTAGACAAATACAACACCGTTTTCTAAAACAGCCGCCCGGTCTCAGGTGAAACGGTACTTTACGGGTATAACCCGCCATGTTTCGAGTCATCCCTGCCGTATGCCGTAACCAAAATCTCCCGGATACAAAGCGTATCCGGGAGAACATGATTTATTCCGCTGAAAGTTTGGAGAGTACCTCGCCGATGCTGCCTGTGACCACCAGGTCCGCATCCTTATCCGCCGGCGTGCTGGATTTGTTGATCAACACAAGATGCTTCCCCTGAAAGTACCGGATAAGCCCTGCTGCAGGATAAACCTGCAGGGAGGTGCCTCCGATAAGGAGCACGTCCGCCGCCCGGATTTGCCGAATCGCTTCCTCCAAAACAGCCATATCGAGGTTTTCCTCATACAGTACGACATCCGGCTTGATAATCCCCCCACAGGCACAGCGGGGAATCCCGGCACTGTGCAAAACGTCCTCCGCGCTGTAATGCTCCCCGCATCTCATGCAGGTGTTGCGGTGCACGCTTCCGTGCAGCTCAAGCACCATCTTACTCCCCGCCATCTGATGGAGCCCGTCAATGTTCTGGGTAATGATAGCAGTAAGTCTGCCACTCCGTTCGAGTTCGGCGAGCTTTTTGTGCGCGGCATTGGGCTTTGCATCCAGGCAAAGCATCTTATCACGGTAAAAATCAAAAAAATCTTCGGGATGCCGCATAAAAAAAGAATGGCTCAACATCTGCTCGGGAGGTACCCGGTATTTTTGCCGGTAGAGTCCGTCCTCACTGCGAAAATCCGGGATTCCGCTTTCCGTAGATACCCCGGCCCCGCCAAAAAATACGATACGTTCGGCATGATTTATGATTTGCCGGAGTTTTTCTTCCTGCTGCATCATTTCTTCACCTCAAGCCCTTCCAGAGAGGTTTCCATCTCCCTGGGCTCCACAACTGCGGAAAAGACAATTTGTGTCTGTGTCTTTCCGAACTTCTGTACCTTTGCCACAAAGGAGTCGAGCTGCTGGGTGTCCGGGAAACAAACTTTCAGCAGCATGGAGTACGGCCCTGCCACATGATAGCATTCCGCGACATTGCAGCAGCTCTTGACAAAATTATAAAAGGGCTGATGCCGTTCAGGTGCAAGCACAACATTGACAAATGCAACAATGTGGTAGCCGAGTTTCCTCGGGTCAATGACCGCCCGGTATCCAGTGATAATCCCCGCCTGCTCGAGCCGTTCAATCCTAGCGGAAACAGCGGGTGCTGATAAAAACACCTGTTCCGCAATTTTCTTCAGAGGAATTCTCGCGTTTTTCCCCATCAGAGAGATGATTTTCTTGTCAATACCATCCATCATGTTTGGCCACCCCTATAAATTCCTCCGCCTGATGCAGTTCTCATCAATAAAACCTAATTCGGTTGAAAGAAACAGGCCGATTTCCCGGTTTTTTGAAAGACGCCCTGCAAAGAATGTTTTCTCTCGTTTTTCCTTATGGGATTACTGATTCTATCATGAACGCGGAGTGCGAATGATAGAATTGGCCGTCGCCGTAGGCGGGCCACAAAATTTAAGTATAATGGCTACTTTATCGCTATTATATCATAAAAAATTAACTAATAAAAGTTATTTAAATAATAACTTTCTTTTTTTAAAGAAGATAAGACAAAAACTATCTTTCTTTTTAATTGGCTTCCTCCCCTTTACGGTGCTAAACCAGAGGTGTATCCTTGTCTCTGGAAGGAATGCCAATCGCCCTTCGGGGCGAGAATGAATGAGAGGTTTTTGAGAATGAAAACAAGAATAGAGTCTGACTCCGTTGGAAGCCTGGAAGTCCCTGTTGATGCGTATTATGGGGTGCAATCCCTGCGTGCAAAAATGAACTTCCCGATAACCGGAAAAATGATGCACCCGGAACTCATCACCAGCCTTGCCTACATAAAAAAAGCAGCCGCTATGGCAAATAAGAATGCCGGCAAACTCGATGTAAAAATTGCGGATGCCATTATCGCCGCGTGTGACGAAGTCATTGCCGGCGGCCTGCGCGACCAGTTTATTGTGGACGCCATTCAGGGCGGCGCCGGAACTTCTGCCAACATGAATGCAAACGAAGTCATTGCCAACCGTGCCATCGAACTCCTTGGGGGACAAAAAGGCGACTATTCCATCGTTCATCCGAATGACCACGTCAACATGGCTCAGTCCACCAACGACGTGTACCCGACCGCAGGGAAGCTGACAGTCCTCACCCTTCTCCCGAAAACCATCTTCCAGCTCGAGCGCCTTTACGACGCCCTCGAAACCAAAGGGGAAGAATTTGACGATGTCGTCAAAATGGGACGTACCCAGCTGCAGGACGCGGTTCCTATCCGTCTGGGCCAGTCCTTCCATGCTTTTGCAAATGCAGTGAAACGCGATATCAACCGCTTGCATAAAGCGGCAAAGGATATGCGCACCATCAATATGGGCGGTACCGCAATCGGGACAGCAATCAACGTCAGCCCGGATTACTTCGACCACATTGCGGATTATCTGCGCCAGGTCACCAAGCTCCCGGTTTTGATGGCGGAAGACCTCATCGACGCCACCCAGAACCTCGACGGCTTTGTCAATGTCTCCGGCATTGTTAAAACCTGTGCGGTCACTCTCTCCAAAATGTGCAACGACTTCCGTCTTCTCTCCTCCGGGCCGAGAACCGGTATGTTTGAAATTAACCTTCCGGCAAAGCAGAATGGTTCTTCCATTATGCCTGGTAAAGTCAATCCGGTTATCCCGGAGGTTGTTTCCCAGGTCGCTTTCAACATCATCGGCAACGACACCGCCATCACCATGGCTGCGGAAGCCGGTCAGCTTGAGCTGAATGCTTTTGAGCCGGTCATCTTCTACAATATCTTTGAGTCCCTTGAAACTCTCGCGGGCGCCGTTCAGACCCTGGTCGACAACTGTGTCCTCGGCATCACTGCAAACCGTGAGCATTGCCTGAGCCTGGTAGAACACAGCGTTGGCATGATCACCGCCCTGTGCCCGTTCATCGGTTACAAGAAGGCTGCGGAGCTTGCGAAGGAATCTCTCAAGACCGGTGAGCCGATTCGTCAGCTGGTTGTCAAGAAGGGAATCAAAACCCAGGAAGAGGTCGATAAGATACTCAACCCGATTACCCTGACCTTCTCGGAAAAAGAGCTGGCGGAGCATCCGGAGTTTTTGAATAAAAAACACCACTAAATCATAATTAACAAGATAAAAGTGGGCATGTACATAAACCTACATGCCCCTTTTTTACGGAAAGGAGCCGTCAACTATGGCAGTACGTGTCATACAGGCAAGCGAAATCTCAAAGGCAGTGGAAAAACTGCTGCTCGACTGTAACTACTTCATCGGCAAGGACATTGCCTGCGCCTTTGAATGTTCCCTAAAAACAGAACAGTCCCCGATTGGCAAAGGAGTCATCGAACAGCTGATTGAAAACAGCAAAATTGCGGCGGAGGAGCAGGTCCCTCTCTGCCAGGACACCGGTATGGCGGTCTTCTTTGTGGAGTACGGCCAGAATGTCGTCGTGGAGGGCGGTTCGTTTGAAGACGCCATCAACGAGGGGGTCCGGGGCGCTTATGTCGGCGGGTATCTGCGCAAATCCGTTGTCCGCGACCCGGTTCTAGACCGTGTGAACACTGGCGACAACACTCCGGCCATTATTCACACCCGCATTGTCCCGGGCGATAAGATCTCCATCCTCGCAGGTTCCAAGGGCTTTGGAAGCGAGAACATGTCTGCAATTAAAATGCTCACCCCAGGCGCCGGACTTGAGGGCGTCAAAAAATTTATCCTCGACACGGTCGATCATGCAGGCCCGACTCCCTGTCCTCCGATGGTCATCGGCGTCGGAATTGGCGGCACCTTTGAAGAATGTGCCATCCTCGCCAAAAAGGCGACTCTGCGTGCAGTTGATGAGCACAACCCGGACGAGCGCTATGCCGCTTTGGAAACCGAATTGCTTGGTGAAGTCAACAAGATGGGCTTTGGCCCCGGCGGACTTGGCGGCACAACGACTGCCCTTGGCCTGAATATCGAAGTCTATCCGACCCATATCGCGGGAATGCCGGTAGCCGTCAACATCTGTTGCCATGCCGCCCGCCATGGACATGTCACACTGTAAGGGGAGGAATCTGAAATGATAAAGAGACTCACACTTCCGCTTAAGGAAGAGGATATTTTGAACCTGAGAGCCGGGGACAGCGTCCTGCTCACCGGCCCGATGATTACCGGTAGGGATGCTGCGCATAAACGTCTGCACGAACTTCTGGCCGAAGGCAAAGAGCTCCCCATCAAGATCAAGGGCGAGACCATCTACTATGTTGGCCCGGCTCCTGCAAAGGAAGGTCATGCCATCGGCCCGGCGGGTCCGACCTCGAGCTACCGGATGGATCAGTTCACCCCGGAGCTGCTGGACTTGGGGCTTAAGGGTATTATCGGCAAGGGAATCCGTAATCCGGAGGTCATTGACAGTCTGGTGAAAAATAAGGCCGTCTACTTTGCAGCCATCGGCGGCGCCGCCGCTCTGCTTGCTCACTCCATTAAAAAGGCGGAAGTCCTCTGTTATGAGGATCTCGGCACAGAAGCCATCCGCCGCCTTCAGGTCGAGGACTTCCCCTGCTTCGTCGCCATCGACTGTGAGGGCAATAATCTCTATGCAACTGAGGCAAAGAAATATCATCAGGACTAATTCATCTAAAAACAGCAAGAGCCGGAGGGCAAGCCCTCCGGCTCTTTTCATGCGGTTATTCTTAACTGTTTCGGCAGGGCCATCCGCAAAGCCGTAAAATGTTCCTGGAGGCGGGTCTCCCGGAGAGACCCAGTAGTGCCCGGCAATCCCCCGAAAGGCTCCCCGTTGGAGAACTTTCTTTGACGAATGTAAGTTTCCTATCAGGTGTAATTGTGCTATGATAGAAACAGTTTGAGTGAATCGAAGGTAACAACAAGGAGGACATATCCATGAAAATTGCGGCCGCCATCCTCGTAGAAAACCATAAAATCCTGATTTGCCAGCGTGCGGGTTTGGGAAGCTGTGCAAATCTCTGGGAGTTTCCGGGCGGGAAGCTGGAGCCGGGGGAGACCCTACAGGAGTGTGCCCTGCGAGAATGCAAAGAGGAGCTGGGAATCACTCTGAAAATCGGGGAGCTGTTTGCCGAAAGTGTTTACCACTACCCTGACCGGGAGGTGGAAATCACCTTCTTCCTTGCGAAACGGGTATCCGGCGAGCCCCGGCAAAAGGTCCATCAGGCGCTTTGCTGGGCAAGCCCAACCGAGCTCCCCTGCTATCCTTTTTGCCCGGCGGATGAGGGTGTCGTCACTAAGCTTTCCCATATGGATATTTAACTGTCTAGATTCAAAAGACAAGGCTGCCCGTTTACACAGAAAAACACCCGATGGAAAGTTTGAAATGAACCCCATTTGTTAGACAGTATGATATACTATTTAACAAGTGGGGTGTTTTGATTTAATCTATTTTTGTTCCTGCGGCTGGGCCTTTTTCTCCTCTTCTTTTTTCTTTGCCACACCGTCCCTGCCGGTGGTGGTCAGCTTTCGTTGGATATGGCGCATCTCCTGCACGGTTTTTTCCAGGAAATCAATCATCTTTTTGGTTTTAGGCTTAAAGTTATAATCAAACTCCCCGGCAAACTCGACGACCTCGCCGTTAAAGCCTTTTTTAAAGCGGTAGACACCGTAGTTGGGACTATTTTCATCCTGATAATTTGGGATGCCCTGGAAATCATAGAGGAAACCTCCGTTTTCGACCGCCCACTGAATCATCGTCCACTGCATAATGTGGTTTGGCATGACGTTACGCATGTTGTTATCCGACGCACCGTAAACATAGCAGGTCTTGCCCGCATACTGGGTGGTAACCGCGCCGGAAATAGGCTTGCCTTCATAATAACAGATGTACAGCCGACAGTATTCTTCTCCGAGTGCTTTGAGCATCCGTATAAAATACTCCTTCGGGCGGATGATAAAGCCATCCCGGTCTCCCGTCACCTTCATCAGGTTATAGAAATCATCGATTTTGTCCGGCCCGCAGACCTTACACTCCACGCCTTTGCGCTGTGCCAGGCGGATGTTGTAACGCCATTTGCTGTGAAAGCTTGCGAGTAATTCCTCCGGCGTTTTGTTTTCGATATCCAGCATATAGTTGTTGCGGCACTGGATGGTGGTAAAATCTGCCATGTGTGGGGAAAATTCAAAACCCAGCCGTTTTGCCATCCCGATAAATTCATCATCCGAGGCAAGAACAAAGGGATCCATCTTAAACTGGTAGGATTTATGCTTTTTTGCAAGCGCTTTTGCGCCCTCGAGCAGATCGGAAAGCACTGCTTCGTCATGCAGATCGCAGACCGGGCCGCGCGGGGAGTAGAGCAGGGTAGCTCCAATGACCGGCACTTTTTTTACAAGTACCAGCATGGCCCCGACAATCTTGCCGTCTTTATCCCTTGAGACAATTGCCTCATGACCCCAGTTGTATTTTACATCACACCAGCGCAGAGATTGCATGAAACTTCCTGCACGGTGGTTTTTGACAAAGGTTTCATATTCTTCACGGACTCGGCCGTTTGCGAGGTCCAATATTTCCAAAGCTGACAACTCCTTCGCTGTGATGGATGTCTTTAGTAGAATGAACCAAACAGCCTGCCAAGGAGACAGGCTGTTTTCGATACAAAGGTATTATAACACCCGCTTGATACGGTGTCAATCAAGCGGGTGATCAATCTCTTTGGGCGGGCGGGCTGATTTCTCCAAGTGCCTTGGCAAATTCCATGTCCTGAGTGGCCCTGGCAATGTCCCCAATCGAGAGCATTCCACGGATACGGCAGTCCTCCACGACCGGTAGCCTCCAGACGCGGTGTTCTCCCATCAGGCGGATGGCCTTGGAGATACTCTCGAGCGGGGCAATGGAATAGGTGTCCCCGGTCATGATATCCCCAGCCTGACACTCCTTCGGGTTCCTCCCCTCGGCAACGCAGCGTACGACGATATCCCGGTCGGTAAGCATCCCGCACAGCATCTGCCCGCAGGTCACCGGAATTGCCCCAATTTCATAACGGTTCATCAGCCTTGCCGCATATTCCACACTGTCCTCAACGCGGACACTGATAATTCTGGTTGACATGAGTTCACTGACGTACATGAGTTTTCCCCCTACTGGTTTGATTCTCCAGTAGTGTTACCTTTTTTTTGGCGGAGTATTCCAAGGTTGCGCTGGATAACCTTCAATCCCCGAAACCCGAATGCCCTCACTTTGCACAGCGGCGCAGCATTCTCCTCAGTGACAATCTGCACAACGTCCTCTGTAAAAGGCGGGTAGGGATTTTCCCATGCCGTCCGATTCATCGGACAGACCATCTGGCAGATATCACAGCCCCAGACGAGTCCTCCCGCCCGGATAAGTGCCTGTTCTGCCTGTGTCAGCTCCCCTTTTTTCTGAGTAAGAGCGGAAACACACTGTTGTTCACGGAGTTTTCCTCCAGACAGCGCGTTTCCCGGACAGGCCCGCTCGCAGACCCCGCAGCCGATACAGCCTTGAATCGGAAAATCCTGCACTGGCAGTTCAAGCGTTGTGACAATCTCCCCCAAAAACAGCCAGGAGCCATAGCGTGGATGAATGAGCAGCGTGTTGCGCCCAATGACACCGAGACCCGCTTTCGCGGCAATTCGCACCTCGTCAAACGGGGAAATATCCGCGAATGCGGCAAACTTTTCAGAAGGAAATTGTTTGCACAAAGCGGTAATCATTCCTTCTAGGGCCCGCCGCGCCACGGGATGATAATCCGGAACACAGGCATAGCGGGAGAGATTACATGCGCCGTGATATTCCGGCAAAAGATAGGGGAAGGCAAAGACTAGCACGGTCTTTGCCCTTTCCGGCACCCGGGAAATCCCCCGACAGGGCACACTCAAATCCATCGGGTCAAAGCGGCAAACTCCCCAGTCAGGGATCTCAAAACTCTTTATCAAATCAGCCAACTGCTTGTCCATGTGCCTTCCCTCCTTTTTTCCTTCTGTTATGATACCATAGCAAGGCGATTGCATACAAGAATCCGGGGGAAAACCCGCTGTTTTTGCTTTCGTGTACAAAAGTGATAGGGAGCGCTTGACTCCCCTCTCCGGTAGAGTATAATGAGAAACGAATGCAAAAGGAAGTGTGTTATCACGAAAAAAGGAGCATTATATATTGTGCTGACCACCTTGATTTTCAGTACAATTGAAATTTCCATCAAGCTGTGTACCGGGCAGTTTCATCCAATCCAGATGACCTTTACCCGCTTTTTTATCGGCGGGCTAATGCTCATCCCCTTTACCGTCTCCGCTCTTAGGAAAAAAGGCGTACGTATCGCCGCCAGAGATTTCGGCTCCTTTGCTCTGCTCGGCTTTATCGGGGTGCTTGTGAGCATGTCCTTGTATCAGATGTCTGTGGAAAGCACCCCTGCCTCAGTGGTGGCTGTGCTGTTCAGCTCCAACCCTGTTTTCGTGACCATCCTAGCCTTTTTTCTGCTAAAGGAGCAGATTCATAAAAATAATGTCGCCGCCTTAGTTTTGGAGGTCGCAGGAATCCTTGTCATCATCAACCCCCTGCATACCAAGCTCAGCGTGCCCGGAGTGGTGTTTGCCATTACTTCCACCTTATTCTTTTCCTTGTACGGTGTGGCGGGCAAGCGAAAATGTACGAAGTACGGCGGGATTGTCGTTACCTGCATCAGCTTTTTATTCGGAAGTGTGGAAATGCTTGTAATGATCGGCCTAAGCAACCTGCCCGCCGTGAGTTCCGCCCTTACCGCGGGGGGAATAAAGTTATTCGCCTCGATCCCGCTTTTTTCTGGTTATACCTGGAAGAATATTGCGATTGTCGCGTACATCTGCCTGATTAACACCGGAGCGGGCTATGCCTGCTACTTTAAGGCTATGGAAGAAACCTCCGCCCAGCAGGCATCCCTAGCCTTTTTCTTCAAACCGATGGTATCGCCTATCCTCTCACTTGTTATCTTACGTGAGGTGATTCCGTTGAACATGCTTTTTGGCATTTTCCTGGTACTGGTTGGATCCCTGTGCTCGATTCTGCCGGGGCTTATCGCCCAATACTGTCAAAGACAAAAGATGGACGTCCCGGCGGCAATCCCAACCAAACGCCAGCCCTAGTTTCCGGAAAGGCAGGTGTCTGTGATGTATCGTTTTTCCACCAAACAGGTTTCCGAATCTTTTGAGCTTGGGATTTTATTGGCCCTTGTCGGCGGGTATCTCGACGCATACACCTATATCTCCCGAGGGCATATTTTTGCCAACGCCCAGACCGGGAACATCGTTTTGCTCGGCATTGATTTGGCAAATGGCCGGTTTATGGGCGCTCTTACCTATTTTATCCCGATACTGGCCTTTGCAGGAGGGATCCTGGTTGTCGAAATGATCCAATCGCGGCTGAAGCAGTATGAAAAGCTCCACTGGCGGCAGATCATTGTGGCTGTAGAATTTTTTATTCTGCTTGCCGCTTCCTTTGTTCCCCGCGGAAAATGGGATATGGCGGTCAATGTCGCCATTTCCTTTGTGTGCGCCATGCAGGTGGAGGCTTTCCGCAAACTTGGCGGTGATACCTTTGCCACAACAATGTGTACCGGAAATTTGAGAAGCGCAACCGAACAGCTCTACCGCCACTTGCAGACCAAAGACCCGCTTGTGAAAAAACGGAGCCTGCGCTACTACGGAATCATTTTGTTTTTTATCCTGGGAGCAGTTCTCGGCACTCTTATCACAAGGGTCTTTGGGGAGAAGTCCGTTCTGTTTTGCTGCCTGCTCCTATTTTTCGTCTTTTTATTCATGTTTATCGAGCCGCTTGAGGAGACAGGTCCGGAAAAGGGTTCCTGGCCGACGAACCAGCCATGAAATATCTGATACAGCAGCACCCTCCAAATGAAAATTGGAGGGTGCTTATTTCTATCCGCTTTAAACGATTGGGCATGGCCCAAGCTCCCGGCTTGGGACATGCCCAAACTGTTTTGGTCTCCTCCATTATTTTCCGCATAGGCAGGCACGTTTCACTGTCTTTGGTTCCTTATGGCCGCGCTTTACTTTTCACTTTGTAACCTCATAGGGCCAGTCGATTATCCCGCCGAAATCGTAGACGTTTTCATATCCTAAACCGGAGAGCTGGAGCGCCGCTTTGGCACTGCGGTTCCCGCTTCGGCAGTAGACAAGGATGGTCGCGCTTTTATCCGGGAGTTTGTCCTCGGCCAGGTTGACGAGCACATCCAACGGGAGCAGCATAGCCCCTTCAATGTGCCCTTCAGCATACTCGTCTTCCCGGCGTACATCGACCACGGTGACCCCGCCCTCACGCATCATTTCATAAGCCTGCTCGGACGTGATTTTGTTTTCCTGGACGGTAGATTCCACCTCGGATTCCTCCTCTCGAAGCTGAATGCTCACTGCATCCGCTTTCACCGGATAGGTTTCCCCGATATCCGGCCTTACGGTAACGATTACCTGCTGGCCTGTGGCAGGTTCAAACTCCAGCGTCATCCCCTTGTAGGAAACATTCACCCGGTCCCCGGAAGCAAAATCCTTGGTGTAGACCATGATGCTGCTCTCTCCGGCCTGTTCAATGGTGCCGGTAAAAGTTAGGTTTTCTTTCTCTGAGCATGCAGTGAATAGTATAAGACACAAGAGCATAAACATCCCTGCTGCCGGGATGCAATACAAACTCTTTCTCATTTCCCTAATCCCAGGTCGGCAAGGATTTGGGCGGCATGCTCATCCGGTTTGACCTTGGGGTACACTTTTTCTATCATTCCGTTTTCATCGATGACATAGGTGCTGCGGACCGTCCCCATACTCACCTTGCCATAGAGTTTTTTCTCCTGCCAGGCGCCGTATGCTTCAATGACCGTATGCTCAGGGTCACTGAGCAGGTCAAACGGCAGGGACTGCTTGGCAATAAAATTCCGGTGTGCCTTTTCGCTGTCCTTGCTAATTCCCAGGACTACGATGCCATGTTCCTGAAATTTTGTAAAATTATCCCGAAAGGCGCAGGCTTCCCTGGTACAGCCGGGAGTGTTGTCCCGCGGATAAAAAAATAAAATCACTTTTTTGCCTGTAAAATCGCGGAGGCCGATAGGGTTGCCCTCCTGGTTCGGCAGAGTAAACTCCGGTGCTTTTTGTCCTTCCTGTAACATCTTACTACCTCCTGTTTTTCTGTATGTTCTGTTTTTATTATAATCTGTTTTTTTCTGAATTCTATCGCTTTTTATAAATTTGAAGCGGGAAAAGCCCATATGTTAAAGCGGTCGCGCACCTGTGATAATGGGTTTTCATTTAACAATTAATGGCGGCTTTCCACATTAGCTGTGACTGTAAAAATGGAGCAGGACGGGAAAGAGTTCCTGTCCTGCTTTGACAATCTTTTATAGAATTATATTTTTTTGGCTGCCGTCCATCCAGGCCCGGATATTGTCAAAGACAATGTGGGCACGCGCTTCCATTGACTGTACGGAGGCAAAGGCCACATGCGGGGTGACGATGGTGTTTTTTGCGTGCAGGAGCGGATGGTTTTTATCGAGCGGGGGCTCAGCCTCGAATACATCGATTCCGGCGCCTGCGAGCCTTCCCTCATTGAGCGCATGTGCCAGGGCGGCGGAATCCACGACCGGACCGCGTGCGACATTGATGAGCAGAGCGGTCGACTTCATCCATGCGATACGCTCGGCGTTCATGAGATTTTTTGAGGAGTCATTGAGCGGGCAGTGCAGGGAAACAATGTCGGATTCCCTTAACAGAGTCTCCAGCGGCACATATTCGACCAGGCCCTTTGCAGCTTCCTTTTCCCGGGGTGCATAGGCGAGAACCTTGCAGCCGAAAGCACGGAGCAGTTTTGCAGTACGCAGGCCGATAGCACCGGTGCCTACAATTCCCACTGTTTTGCTGGAAAGTTCGCTTCCAACAAGTCCATCCTTGGTTTTTCCTTCCCGACAGCGCGCATCCACCTGTGGGATGTTGCGCAGCAGGGAAAGCATCAGGGCGATCGTAAGCTCTGCTACCGCCTGCGTGGAATAGCCGGCGGCGTTGCTGACTGCGACGCCCTTCTCCTGAGCTGCTGCGAGGTCGACATGGTCGACGCCGGTAAAAGCAACGTCAATATATTTGAGGTTTTTACAGGAACGGATGACCTCCCCGCTAAGGGGCATATTGGCAATCACGATAACATCCGCATCCTTGGCGCGTTGGATCTGAACTGCGGGATCAGTATTTTTTTCGTAGGCATCAAAGGTATGTCCCGCGTCGACAAAAGGCTTTGCACATTCTTCCAGCAGTTCCCCGGAAATACCGAGGGATTCTAGCAGTACAATTTTCATGGAAATCCGGCTCCTTATCCTTTCATTTGTCTTTATCATAGCACGTTTATTAGGGGCATGCAATCGCAGGAAAAGAGCAAAGAATTTGTTTAGAAAAATTTGTCCCCCTCTACAGCAAACTGCCGGGAATGACGATGGATGTAGATACGGACTGGGTATATCCTCCCGGCCGGGAGAGCAAACAGTATCGGGTGCAAAAAAGGACGGGTCGGTTCAGGGAGAACCGTTCGTAACGTGCTTAAAAAAAAGAAACGGCTTTTCTCTTATACAGAAAAAGGATAAAGGGACGAAACCAAGTCTGTTTCGTCCCTTTGGAAAACTTGTTTTTTATGCTTTGGGCGCCCTTTCGAAAAAGACGCGAATGGTCGTGCCCTCGCCGCTCTCACTTTGGAGCTGTAACTTGGCATGATGCTGCTCCGCGATATGTTTGACAATCGACAGGCCCAGCCCGGTGCCCCCGGTTTCCTTGGAATGGCTTTTGTCCACGCGGTAGAACCGCTCGAAAATCCGCTGATGGTCTTCTTTGGGGATTCCGATTCCGTTGTCAGAAACGGTTAGTACCACATGGGTATCCATCTGCGTAACGGAGACGTCCACCCTGCCTTCCGGGCGATTGTATTTGATGGCGTTATCATACAGATTGTAGACCATCTCCTCAATCAGATGGGGCGCAGCAATGATGTCCGCCGCATCGCCCGACACAGTGATGAGGACCTTATTCTTCTTCGCCTGGTCCTCAAGCCTTGCGGCGACCCCCTTACACAGGGCGGTCAAATCCATCCGCTCGAGCGTCAGCCCCTGCTCTCCCTCGTCAAGACGGGACAGCTCAATGATATCCTCCACCAGCGTGATCAGTCGGCTTGCTTCCTTGTAAATCCGCCCGGAGAAATCCACGATATCTTCCGGACGGACAAGTCCGTTTTTCATCAGCTCCGCGTATCCGGAAATCGAGGTCAGCGGGGTCTTGAGCTCATGGGAGACGTTCGCCGAAAACTCCTGACGCATCTTCTCGGCCTGCCACCGTTCCGTTATATCGAGAATCAGCAGGACAACGCCCTTAACTTTCTCGTTTTCAAACACTGGATTGGCAAAGAGCTGATAGTACTTGGCGTCCAGCTCAAGTACTTCCTCCTGTGCCTCCCCGTTTTGCGCGCGGGCAATCGCCTTTTGGAAGCCATCACTGCGGTTGAGATTTAGGATATGTTTGCCAAAGCATTCCTCGTTTGTCACCTGAAACAGAGCGCGCGCACTGGCATTGATGGAGAGGATGGCAGAATTTTCATCCAACACGACAAGCCCTTCCTGCATGTTCTCGGTAATTGCAGTCAGCTCTTTCTGTTTGTCTCGGAGCATCTTCATCTGTTCTTTGATCTGCTGATGCTGCTTGGTAATGCGGGTGAGCAGTGGGGTCAGCTCATCATAGACGTAGCTGTTCTCCGGGTTTTTCAAATCGATGTTGTTAACTGGAATGATGATTTTTTTTGTCTGCCACCGGGCCAGCGCCAGAGCGACTAAAAATGCAGCCACTCCCACTGCAATCATCCAAGGCAGGCAGCCGAGCATGGAGGAATAGACGCTGTCCGTAGTATTTGCCACACGCAGGATATTGCCGTCACTCATCTTATAGGCATAGTAAACGGTTTGCTTTCCAATCGTATCAGACAGGCGGGTGACCTGCCCTTTCCCGAATTTCAAAGCATCCTGTACCTCCGGCCGGTCAAGATGGTTTTGCATAGTGTCCTGATTTGCTTCGCTGTCGAACAAAACCGTGCCGTCCGGTGAAATCAGGGTAACACGGGAAATATCCGGGTCTGCGTCAATGGTATTCAGGTATTCCTCGCCGCCAGTCTCAATTCCCGCGCTCAAGTATTCCATCTCTGTTTTCAGCTCGTTTTGCATGCGTACATCAAATTCATGGTACATCACAGCAAACACCAGTGCAAAGGAAACTACAACCGTCACCAGAGACAATTGGCACATGTTGCGAAAAATTCTCTTTCTCATTCCTTGCCCCCGATCCGGTAGCCGACACCGCGTACGGTTTCAATCATGCTTCCGCACTCTCCGAGCTTTTGCCGAAGGGTCCTGATATGCACATCGACCGTCCGGGTTTCGCCTTCATACTCATAGCCCCAGACGGTTTCAAGCACTTTATCTCTGGTCAGCACCAGTCCAACGTTTTCCATCAGGTACCGCAGCAGCTCAAATTCCTTAAGCGTCAGGGTAATCTCCTTCCCATCAGCGAGCACCTGATGTTTCTTCACATTGATGGTCACTTTCCCGACTGTCAATTCCGGATTTTTCTCTTTTGGTCCGACACGGCGCAGCACAGCTTTGACACGGGAAATAAGCTCCATCACACCGAAGGGCTTGGTGATGTAGTCGTCAGCACCAGAATCAAGTCCCAGCACCTTGTCATACTCCGCGCTTTTGGCGGTCAGCATGATAACCGGGACGTCCTTTGTCCGCGCAGATGCCCGCAGGCGCTTTAAAATGGAAATACCATCCTCTCCCGGCAGCATGATGTCGAGCAGGATGAGATGCGGCACTTCTTTGGAAAGGGCCAGAAAGAGTTCCTTTCCATCGCATACTCCGCTCGCTTCAAACCCGCCGGAGCCCAGTGCATAGACGATCAGATCTCGGATACTCTTATCATCTTCCACACAGTAAATCATTGCAAAGATTCCCCTTTATGGCTGCCCGTGATAGAAAATTCCACCCATTCCGCAATATTGGTCGCATGATCGCCGATGCGCTCAAAATACTTGGCAATCATCAGCAAATCCACGGCGAATTCCCCATCTTTCGGGTTTTGCGAGATATATTCAATCAATTCGTTTTTCACTCTATTGAACAGGCCGTCCACCACATCGTCATAGGCGATGACGTCCTGTGCGATTTTCAGATTGCGGCGCACAAAGGCGTCGATACTCTCGGTCACCATCTTGATGGTGGCGCGCGCCATCTCCCCAATGTGAAGCGCGCTGCCGGATGCAGTGATGTGGGCCATCTTAACAATTTCAGAGATGTCGGAGGCCTGGTCGCCGATGCGCTCCATGTCTGTAATCATCTTCAGGGCGCTCGAAACCTGGCGCAAATCCCTTGCCACAGGCTGCTGTTGAAGCAGGAGTTTGAGGCACAGGCCTTCGATATCCCGCTCTTTCTGGTCGATTTCCTGGTCCGCCTCAATGGCTTTATTTGCAAGCTCGATATCTCCGTCCAGCAGCGCCTTCGCAGCGTTTGCTATCGCACTTTCGCACAGAGCGCCCATCTGAATCAGCTGGGTGTTAAGCGCCTCAAGTTGCGCGTCGAATCGATTTCTCATAATTATCCGAACCTCCCCGTAATGTAATCCTCTGTCCGTTTGTCCTTCGGCATGGAAAATATTTGCTCCGTGTCACCGTATTCCACCGCTTCACCGAGCAAAAAGAAGGCCGTTTTATCCGAAATACGGGCAGCCTGCTGCATGTTGTGCGTGACAATGATAATAGTATAATCTTTTTTCAGCTGCACAGCAAGGTCCTCGATTTTGGAGGTGGAAATCGGATCGAGGGCGCTCGTCGGTTCATCCATCAGCAAAATTTCCGGTTCCACGGCAAGGGCGCGGGCAATACAAAGCCTCTGCTGCTGTCCGCCGGAAAGGCCGAGCGCGCTCTTTTTCAAACGGTCTTTGACTTCATCCCAGATAGCCGCCTGTTTGAGGCTTCTCTCCACAATTTCATCGAGTATCAGCTTTTTACGAATGCCCTGGAGCCTCGGCCCGTAAGCTACATTATCGTAAACGCTCATCGGAAAGGGGTTTGGCTGCTGGAACACCATGCCCACTTTTTTGCGGAGTAAGGTGGTATCCACCTTCGGGGAATAGATATCTTCCCCATCGAGCAGGATTTTTCCGGTAATCCTGACATTTGGAACTAAGTCGTTCATGCGGTTGAGGGTCTTCAGATAGGTGGATTTACCGCAGCCTGACGGGCCGATAAATGCTGTAATACAGTTTCCATATAAATCCATATTTATGTCTTTGAGCGCGTGGTTCTCCCCGTAATACAAATCAAGATGGCTAACTTCAATTTTTGCCTGCCCGTTCGTTGCCACCGGCGCGGCCATCACTTTTTCTTGCATCATATTCTTATCCTTTCCGGTTGACATCCAGCTTCTTACTGATGAACTTCGTCAAAATATTGATGAGGAGCACGATGACTACCAGCACCAGCGCAATGCCGAACGCGTCGTCATACTTTGCCTTGGTCATGCTCAGATACATCTGGATAGTCAGCGTACCGCCCGACATGAGCGGATGGGTCAGCCAATTTTTCACCATCAGGTAGGAACTGCCAGCAGTAAACAGCAGGGCCGCCGACTCGCCCACGATTCGGCCAATCGCCAAAATCACGCCGGTGACAATACCCGGCATGGCGCTCGGCAGGATGATGGTACGGATCATATACCACTTGGTCGCGCCGATTCCGAGCGCTCCACTGCGGTAGCTTTCCGGTACGGTTTTCAGTGCTTCCTGTGTAGTACGGGTGATAATCGGAAGAATCATCAGCGTCAGGGTCAGGGAACCGCAGAGGATGGAAAAGCCGAGGCCTAGCATTTCCCCAAAAAAGAGCATGCCGAACAGTCCGTAGATGATCGAGGGGATGCCGGCGAGCGTCTCGGTCGTAAACTCAATGATGCGAACGAACCTTCCGCCCTTGGCATACTCGTTGAGGTAGATAGCCGAGCCCACTCCAATCGGCGTCGCAATCAACAGGGTGATGACAATAATATACAGTGTATTAATAATGTTTGGTAATATACCAAATGTACCTTTCAGTGCGCTCTGTGCGGTTGAAAGAAATCTCCAGTTGATAGAGGGCAGGCCCCGGTAGAGGACATAGCCGATAATCCCCAGCAGTAGGGCCACGGCAATTCCTGCGCACAAATAGATGATACCGTAGAGCAGAGCGTCGACCGGGCGTTTCTTTTTGTCATAAATACTGCCGGTGGAAAGTGCCTTAGTCATCCTGCTTCCCTCCCTTTTTCAAAATGGTGTTGAGTAGAATGTTGATAATCATGATAAAAGCAAACAGGACCAGTCCGATGGTATAGAGCACCTCACGGTGCAGGCCGCTTGCATATCCCATCTCCGCGACAATGGCGGTTGTCAGGGTTCGCACGGAGTTAAAGGGAAACGGGAGATTGACCGAGTTTCCGCACACAAAGACAATGGCCATCGCCTCGCCGAGTGCGCGCCCGATTCCCAGTACGATTCCCGTGATAATTCCAGATTTTGCCGCCGGGACGGTCACCCGGAAGATGGTCTGAATTTTGCTTGCCCCAAGCGCCAGCGAAGAACTCCGGTACTGCTGGGGCACTGCCCGCAGGGAGGTCTCGCTGACATTGATGACGGTTGGCAAAATCATAATGGCAAGCACCAATACTGCGGAAAGAAGGTTGGCTCCTCCGGTGAACTGGTGATTCGGGTCATTGGCGTAGATTAGCTTTTCGAGCTTGTACATCACGGGGTTTATCATTAAAACGCCAAGCAGGCCGTATACCACGGACGGGATTCCCGCCAGCAGCTCAACCGCAGGTTTCACGACGGCTGCAAGCTTGCTGTTTGCAATTTCCGAAAGGAAAATTGCAGTCATCAGGGCAACCGGCACGCCAATAAGGATTGCGAGTGAGGTTGCGACAATCGAAGTGAGGATCACATACAGGATACCAAAACTCGGCTCCGCCGCCGTCGGTGCCCAGACCGGATTGAACAGAATGTCCACAATTCCGACTTTGAATAGGGCAGGCGCACCTGAGTAAATCATATAAATGGTAATGGCAAACACCGCCACAATGGCTACCAGGGCACAGACGACAAAGATGACGTTTGCGACGGTTTCCACAACCGATTTGGTCCTGCGGCTATATAAGATGGAGACTTTCTCCTTTTTCTTGGCACGTACGTCCATGAAACAGTTACCGCCTTTCTGGGCCGGAAAACGGACCCGAACAAATACCGCCGCAGCGTTGCCGCCATCCGGCGTTTTTCCCACATTTAACCAGGCCTTTCGCTTTCCTTAACATTTTTTCTTCTGAAAAAATATCCCCAAGAGTCTTGTCTTCTTGAGGATATTTATCGGAGAACTGTTATTATCAGCTTTGTCAGAAGTTATTTTGCAGAGATGAGGCCAACAGATTTGATGACTTCCTGTCCTTTGTCGGAATTGATGAAATCGAACACCGCCTGGACTGCTTCGCTCTGCTCGGAGATTTTGCCGTTGGTTGCCATGACAAACGGACGGCTCAGTGCATAGTTTCCTGCTTTGATGTTTTCCTCAGTGGCCTCTACACCATCGAGTTGGAGGGTGACGACACTGTCATCGATCACATCGAGGGAAACATAGCCGATCGCACCCGGAGTAGAAGTAACCTTAGCCATAACACCGCCGGTGGAATCAACTTCCTGTGCGTATTGGCACTGGTCTTGAATCTTCAGAAGTTCCTCAAATGCGCCACGGGTACCAGAACCAGCCTCACGGCCGATGACCACGATCGCCTCATCCTTTCCGCCGACGTCTTTCCAGTTGGTGATCTTGCCAGTGTAGATGTCGGAAAGCTGCTGCTGGGTCAGGTTGGTTGCCGTGTTGTTTTTATCGGTGATGACTGCGATTCCGTCGATGGCAACGACGTTCTCTTCCAGTCCGTTTGCTTTTTCTTCATCTTTGAGTGCTCTGGAAGAGTTTCCGATATCAACTGTCTTTTTGCTGACAGCTTCGATTCCTGCGCCGGAACCGGTATACTCTGCGGTCGCCTGGATATCAGGATAATCCTCTTTGAGAGATTCAATCAAAGCGGAGCAGAACTTTTCCATCGAGGTGGAACCGGACATGGTCACTTTGCCGGAAACCTTAGCCGCAGCAGAAGATGCTGTACTTTTGGAGCCGACGGAGCTGCTGCCCGCAGTCGAGCTGCTCGCACTCTCCCCACTACCGCAAGCGGTCATTCCCAATGCCATCAGGCAGGCTGCTGCCAAAACGGCGAGTCTTTTTCCCTTTTTCATAATCGTTGTTCCTCCTTGAAACTTCACTGTATTCTATTTTTTGAGTACGGCCCCATTATATCCGTGCTATGTCATAGCCAAAGCAAGAAATTGTTAAATCCATGTAAAACAGCGCATTTTTTTGTGCGTTTCCGATAAAAAACGAGTGAAAAAAATTCCTCACTCGTTTTACATGGATTTTACTTTTCAAGGGCCCTCTTGGCCAGGCCGGTTTCGATGCAATCAATCCCCTTCCTCCTGATATATCTTTTGATTGCGAACCTGAACCAGTATACGCCTCCGATTGCAAACATGCACATGCGGAAAAGCAAATGGACGGCGGTATCGGTCAGCGTTCCGGCCTGGTAGAGCATTTGGCCGTCTATCCGTTCCACCACTGCCCGGACTGTCAACGGGGCATCAAAGATAGAATATATCGAATGTAAATCCGCAAAAAACCGGCAGAGGAATTCTCCCCCTGCCGGTTTTCTATGAAGATATGTAAAATCAAGCCAGAATCCTGCGGATCATGTCGTAGAGCACGGGCTTCATCTCGTCGATATCTGCGGGCTGGCCCTTAATGATGCTCCGATACCCCACCGAACCACACAGAGAGATGATGGTAAATAAATGTAAAAATGCGCCGTGCTCATCCACCTTCGGACGGTGCGGGTTGTGCATCAAAAAATCCCGGATTTCGGAGAGCTCCTCGTCCTCTTTCCTCACGCTCAGCTCGTTTTCGAGCAGCGGCCAGGAAAAATTGCGCTCCATCAGCTTGAGGACGAGCTTGTTTTGCTTCATGTATTCGATGATATTGTCAATAAAGCCGATGACAATATCCAGGTACTCCGTCAGATTTTCCTGCCGGACCTTTGCGTAGGCCTGCACGATAATCTTCCGGCTGAGCTTGACAAAAATCTGCTCCGACAGATCGCTCTTATCCTTAAAATAGAGATAAAACGTCCCTTTGGCCACATTTGCCCGCTTGACGATTTCATCTATCGAGGTCTTTGAAATTCCATGTTCGACAAAACAGTCATAGGCCGCCTGCATGATATTTCCTTTTTTCTTGTTTTTCTGCTGGCTGATATTCATCTCTGCTCACTTCCTGTCTCTATTATAGCGAAAAATAAGAACCCTTTGCAAACTCTTTTATACCTGTCTTTTGAAATTCACCTTTCTGCACAGAAAACAAGCTTCCAAAAAACTGACTATTAGTCATTTCGAATATTGACTAATAGTCAGTCGAGGCATATAATTATCTTCAGAAAATGACTAACAGTCATATTTGCTCGAACGGAGGGAACGATTTGAAACGGTTTGCAGATTTTATCGTAAAACACAAAATTCTTGTTCTCGTCCTTTCCGTATTGCTTCTGATTCCTGCGTTTCTCGGCGCGGCGGCGACACGTATCAACTATGATATCCTCAGCTACCTGCCGAGCGACCTTGAATCCATCATCGGGGAGCAGTATTTGGAAAACGACTACAAGATGGCCAGCACCGCCATGGTGACCGTGGAAAACATGGAGTCCAAAGACGTTGTAAAGCTCAAAGATGACATCAAACAGATTCCCGGCGTAGACAAAGCTGTCTGGGTTGATGACTTCATAGATACCACGATACCAAAGGAAATGCTCCCTGAGGATGTGCAGGACATCTTCTACGGGAAAAATGATGCAAAGCTCATCCTCGTCACTTTTGAGGATACTATCTCATCCGAATCGACGATGAACGCCATCGCCAAGATGAAGACCGTGCTCAATAAGGACTGCTTTATCGGTGGTATGGCTGCGGTTTCTCAGGATACCAAGACCCTTGTCGATAAAGAGATGCCGCTGTACACCCTGACCGCCGTAGCGCTCGTGCTGATTATCCTGTTTTTAAGCATGGAATCCACGGTTATCCCCTTTATCTTCCTAATCGGCATTGGGGTCGCGGTCTTGTACAATTTCGGCACAAACTTCTTTTTGGGAGAAATCTCCTTTATCACAAAGGCACTAGCGGCAGTGCTCCAGCTGGCAGTCACGATGGACTTCTCCATCTTCCTGCTTCACCGCTATGAGGAGGAAAAACAGACGGCTCCGACCCATGAGCAGGCGATGTCCTCCGCCATTGTCAAAACCTTTGGTTCCATTTCCGGCAGTTCCCTGACGACCATTGCGGGCTTCCTCGCGATGTGCACGATGAGCCTGACACTCGGCAAGGATATCGGCATCGTCATGGCAAAGGGAGTGCTGCTCGGCGTGCTGGAAACCGTCACTGTTCTCCCCTCTCTGATCATGGTGTTTGACAAGCAGATTGAAAAATACCGCCACCGCACCTTTATCCCAAAATTGAAGCGGGCTTCCAAATTCGTCGTCAAGCATTATGTCTCTATTCTCGTAGTTTTCCTGGTCCTCGTCATTCCGTTCATCTATGGGCAGACCAAGACCAATGTCTACTACAACCTGCTCGACTCCCTGCCGAGCGACCTCGTCTCTTCACAGGGAAACCAAAAGCTCAAGGATACCTTTGATATGACGGCGACAGACTTCATCCTTGTTGACGACTCGCTGACAAACGCTCAGGTCGGGGAAATCACCCGCCGCATCGAGGACCTCGACGGCATCGCCCAGGTTATCTCGTTTGAAAAGTATGTGGGCGGCGGCATCCCAGAGCAGTTCCTCCCACAGGAATTAAACGACCAGCTCAAAAAGGCCGGCAAGGAAATCATGATGGTCAACTCCACCTACAAGACGGCAAGCGATGAGCAAAACGCGCAGCTGGACCAGATAAATGCCATCCTGAAGGAATATGATAAAAACGCCCTTATTACCGGAGAAGCGCCGATGACCAAGGATCTGATCACCGTCGCGGACAGGGATTTCAAGAGCGTCAATATCACCTCCATTTTAGCGGTGTTTTTGATTATCACCTTTGTCTTCCGCTCCGGTTCAGTCCCGTTCATCCTGGTGCTTGCCATTGAATCGGCCATCACCATTAACATGGGCCTGCCGTACTTTACCGGCACAACAATTCCGTTTATCTCAAGTATCGTCATCGGCACCATTCAGCTTGGCGCCACCATCGACTACGCAATTTTGATGACCAACCGCTTCCGGGAGGAACGCTCCTACGGCCATTCGAGAAAAGAAGCCGCACAGCTTGCGATTGAAAACTGTTCGCAGTCCATTCTCACCAGCGGATGCGCGTTCTTCCTCGCCACCTTCGGTGTGGCGCTTATCAGCGACATGGACCTCATTAAGAGCCTGTGCCTGATGATGTCGCGCGGCGCGGTGATCAGCATGTTCGTGATTCTCTTTGTGCTTCCGTCCCTGCTCATCATCTTCTCCAAGCTGATGGAAAAGACCAGCTATCACTGGCTGCGCGGCGGCAAGACTGAAGAGACTCCGTCCGTAAAGACACAGACCGCCGATACCGGCGTTTCCAAAGCAACGATTTAAGTAAAAAGGAGAATGTGCTATGAAAGGCTTCCGCAAAATTCTCGCTTCTATTCTGTGCGCCTGTATGGTTTTAGCCCCCTGCGGCGCAGTCTACGCGACCGAGGACACCGAGTCCGCCGGGCGTGTCACCAAGGATGAAAGCGTCTACCTGATATTAAACCCGGACGGTAGCGTCAAGGAACAGACCGTCAGTTCCTGGCTGCACGCGGATAAGGGGCTTAAAAATGTCACAGACAAAAGTGATTTAAAGGACATCAAGAACATCAAATCCGATGTTGCGCCGTCCCAGAACGGACAAAACGTTACCTGGGATACCGACGACCACGATGTCTATTACAACGGTACTTCCGGCAACACCCCGCCGGTCACCGCAAAAATCACGTACACTCTGGACGGAAAAGAGATTTCCGCCGAGGACCTGATTGGAAAGAGCGGCGAACTCACCATCCGCATCAAGCTGACAAACAATGAAAAGCAAGAAAAGACCATTGACGGCGCACAGCGCACCATCTACACTCCGTTTGCCGTTGGAATGGTGCTTGACCTGCCAAATGAAACCTTTAAAAACGTGAACGCCGGGGACACGAATATCCTCTCCGACGCAAATAACCAGATCATTACCTTTGTCGGGCTTCCCGGTGTCAAGGAAAACTTCGACGGCCTGCTGACCGATGAGCTCTCAGGCTTAAATGACTACCTACAGGATGAATTTACCGTCAAAACCAAAGTTGAAAACTTTAAGATGCCTTCCATCATGATGGCGGCAGCTACCAACCTGGCAGACCTGAAAGACATTAATCTCAATGATCAGGTGACCGATTTGCAAAATGGAATGGAAGAACTGCAAAGTGCCTCCGAACAGCTCACCGAAGGCACCGGAATGCTAACCGAGGCGCTAAGTGAATTTGACTCCAAGATGGGCGAATTCAAGGACAGCTACGCGCAGTTTGGCGACGGCTTCCTCTCTGCAGTAAACGGCGCTTCCCAGCTCAAGGGGGGAACTGCGCTGCTCTCCTCCTCCCTCCAGCAGCTGAAAACCAAAGTGACCAATGAGCTGATCCCGGGTATCCAGGGATCTTCCTCCAAACAGCAAGAGCTGGTACAGAAGATGGAGGCCCTTCAAAAACAGCTGGAGGGACTGCAGCTTCCCGACCTGACCGCCATTCAGTCACAGCTTGTGACAGCCATCGGCCAGGTCAGCGACGGCTCCGCAGATGTGGCCGTCCGCGTTCTCACCGGAGGAAAAACCCTCCAGCAGCTCGCCACCTCCTCGAACCCGGTTGAGCAGGCGCAGGCACAGGCCATTCTGCAAAACCTTCAGCCCATCAAGAAACAGGCAGGCCAGCAGATCTCGCAAATGATGTCTTCCTTGGATTTAAGCGTGTTGCAGAGTTTGCAAAGCGAGCTTGTCGAAATCAATACGCTTTCCTCCGATTTAATGGATTCTATGACTCAGCTCACAAGCGCCCTCTATAACCCGAACGACGACCCGGCAAACCCACAGACAATGGCGGGAGCCATCCTCTCCCTCGCAGTCGGAGCCAAACAGGCGGATGACGGCGCGTCCACCCTGTGCGATGGGCTTGAACAGCTTGGCAGTGCCTCCGGGCAGATTGAGGATGCAACCGGACAGTTTAAAGACGCGACCGGACAGCTTGCAGATAAATCCTCAGAGCTCAACGACGGTATGCAGACATTCAAATCTGAAGGTATTGACAGCCTGACAAACACTGGCCTGGTCGATAAGCTGAATACCGCGCTCGCTGTGGGCAACACCATGGTCGAGCAGGCAGACGCCTATAAGACCTATTCCGGTGCGCCGGATGGGGCCGAGACCACCGTTAAATTTATTATGAAGGTGGACGAAACCGTTAAATCTTCCAACCAGGAGAACGCAGACCAGAACAGCGCCCCGGTCAACCAAAAGGAAAGCTTTTGGGATAAAATCGTAAATTTCTTTAAAAACCTCTTCAAATAAACCGTTTTCATTCGAACCCCTCAAAAACAGGCGGGCATTCCGGTATTTCCGGAGTGCCCGCCTGTTGTTTCGTGAGGAAATTTTTCGGTTTTCCCAATCGGATAAAAATTCCTCTTCTGTCTTTGTGGATAACGTGCGAAATCCTGCTTCCTCTTGCCTTTTTGGTCTCCATTGTACTTGTGTTGTCCTTTTGGAATATAAAAGAACACCCCACTTATTATTCAGGATACCATACTGCCTAACAAATGGGGTGCAATTCAAGACGGCCTCGGCTTTTTTAACCGGCTTATTTTACCACAAAAAAGTAGAGAATGACGAGAATGCCCAGCACAATGCGGTACCATCCAAATGCCTTGAAGTCGTGCCTTTTGATGAAATTCATCAGGAATTTTATCGCAAACACGGAGACGAGGAAGGAAATGAGCGTGCCGACGATCAGCACGGCCATTTCGGTGCCGGTGATGGTAAAGCCCTCGAGGAAAAACTTGATCAGCTTAACGCCGCTTGCACCGAGCATCGTCGGGACGGCAAGGAAAAAGGAGAACTCCGCGGAGACAAAGCGCGAACAGCCGAGCAGGAGCGCGCCGACGATGGTGGCCCCCGAACGGGAGGTGCCCGGAATTAGGGCAAGCATCTGAAACACGCCGATAAAAATTGCCGTCTTATAGGAGAGCTGGTTGAAATTTGTGACACGCGGCTTGCGGTGTACGCTCTCAATGACGAGGAATGCGATACCGTAGAGGATCAGGCAGACGGCGACCGGTACGGGCTTGTAGAAAACCTCATGGATTTGGTCGTCAAACAGCAATCCGATGATACCCGCCGGGATAATGGCGACGAGCACCTTAAACCACAGCGACCAGGTATCGCTTTTTTCTCGCTTGGTCTTTTTTGGGGAAAAGGGGTTAAGTTTGTGGAAATACAGCAAAATGACCGCCAAAATGGAGCCGAACTGGATAACGACGAAAAATAAATCCTTAAACGCCTGCGATCCCTGGAGATTGATGAATTCATCCGCCAAAATCATATGTCCGGTGCTGCTGATGGGCAGCCATTCGGTGACGCCCTGGATAATGCCGAGTACAATGGATTTAAAAATTTCCCACAGAGTTTCCATTTGTCTCCTCCTAACAGTATGTTTTTACGGGACGCTGCCCGGTTATTCGCCTTTTGAGAAAATCTGCTGCGCGTAATGGACCGAACCCATCGCATCCTTGGAGTAGTGGTCCGCCCCAATCATGTCCGCGTAAGACTGGGTGAGCACCGCGCCGCCTACCATGACCTTGCAGCCCGGGCACTGCTCCCGGAGCAGCTTGATGGTCTCCTCCATGCTCACGACCGTGGTTGTCATCAACGCGCTGAGTCCTACCAAGCGGATGTTTTCCGCCTTTGCAGTGTCCACAATCCGCTGCGGGCCGACGTCCTTGCCGAGGTCGATGACCGCAAAACCGTAGTTTTGCAGCAGCACCTTGACAATATTCTTACCGATGTCGTGGATATCCCCCTTGACCGTGGCAAGAATAATTTTATCCTCCGGCGCCTGGTTTTCCGCACTTCCCATCGCCGCCTTAACCGCCTCAAAGGCGGCCTGCGCCGCCTGCGCGCTCATCAGAAGCTGTGGTAAAAAAAGGGTTCCCTCCTCAAAGCGTTTGCCGACCACGTCAAGCGCGGGAATCAGGTTCTGCGAGATGATATCCAGCGGGGCGGCAGTCTTCAGCTGTTCCTTTGCGAGAGAAAAGCTGCGCTCCTCAAGTCCATTGACAATTGCGTCGAACAGGCTCATCTCCTGGTTTACCGCCGGGGCGGGGGTGCTCTGCGCCTGCCCGGAGCAGCGGGCGATGTATTCCGCGCACTGCTCGTCATAGCCGGAGAGCGCGCAAAACGCAGAGTAGGCGTTTGTCATCGAGGCATTCGACGGGTTGATGATTCCCGCACTCAGGCCCGCCTGCATCGCAAGGGTAAAGAACGCGGTGTTGACAATCTCCCTTGCGGGCAGGCCAAACGAAACATTGGACACACCCAGCACGGTTCCCACACCGAGCTCCTTTCTCACACGGGAGAGCGTCTCAAGCGTGACGAGTGCCGCATCCGGCGAGGAACTAATGGTTAGTGCCAGCGCGTCGATGACGATATCCTTTTTGTGGATGCCATACTGCGCCGCGGTGTCGACAATCTTCTTCGCAATCGCCACGCGCCCGTCGGCAGTTTCCGGGATGCCGCCCTCGTCAAGTGTCAGGCCCACGATAACGCCGCCGTATTTTTTGGCGAGCGGAAAGACCGCGCGCATGGATTCCTCCTTGCCGTTGACCGAGTTAATCATCGCCTTGCCGTTGTAAGTGCGCAGGGCGCGTTCCATCGCGACCGGGTCGGAGGTGTCGATTTGCAGCGGCAAATCGGTCACACTCTGGATTTCCCGGACGGCGCGCTCCATCACCGCGGGCTCGTCGAGTTCGGGCAGGCCGACGTTGACGTCCAGGATGTGTGCGCCGTGCTGCTGCTCGCAGATGGCTTCTCTGAGCAGATAGTCCATGTCGTTTTCCCGCAGCGCCTGCTTGAGCCGTTTTTTTCCGGTCGGATTGATGCGCTCACCGATCATCACCGGTTTCTCCCCCAGCCGTACCGCGTGGGAGTAAGAGGTTATAAGCGTATCCTCTTTGAAGGTGGGCGGGCTTACCGGAATGTCGCTGCAGCAGGTGATAAGCTCGCGCAGGTGTTCCGGCGTCGTGCCGCAGCACCCGCCCGCGATCTGCACGCCGCTTCTTACAAGCGGCTCCATCAGCGCGCCGAATTCCTCCGGGCCGATGTCGAACACGGTCTGTCCGTTTTCACTTCGGGGCAGTCCTGCATTGGGGTTTAAAATCACCGGGACGGAGGCCGTCTGCAAAAGCGCAGGGAGCAGTTCTTTCATCTGCACGGGTCCAAGCCCGCAATTAAAGCCTACCGCGTCAGCGCCCAGCCCTTCGAGCAGGGCGACGGCGGCCTCAATACTGCCACCGGTCAGCAGCTTGCCGCGTTCATCAAACACCATCGTGACGAATACCGGCAGCGAGGTCGCTTCCTTCGCCGCAAGCAGGGCGGCCTTGACCTCGTAGGTATCCCCCATCGTCTCAATCAAAATGAATTCCGCGCCGGCATGTTCGCCCGCCTGTGCCATCTCGGCAAAGACGTCGTAGGCATCCTCAAAGGAAAGGTCACCGAGGGGTTTGAGCAGTTTTCCGGTCGGGCCGATATCCATCCCCACAAAAGCGGGATGCAAGCAGCTTTGTACCGCGCGCTTTGCGTGGGAGACGGCGCTGCTCACAATTTCCGGAACGCTGTGCCCGCACCCGGCAAGCTTAAAGCGGTTTGCGCCAAAGGTGTTTGTCTTAAGCAGATTGCATCCCGCGTCTAGATACCGGCGGTGGATGCTTTCCACCACCTCCCCATGGGAGAGGTTCCACAGTTCCGGCAGCTCGCCCGCGGCAAGCCCCTGCTCCTGTAGCAATGTACCCATCGCGCCGTCAAAGAACAGCCGGTTTTCTTTTAAATATTCCATCAAGTCCATTTACTTTTCCTCCCGGAACGGGCAGTCCGTCTTATCGCATGCCGAACACTTGTGCTGTGCGCACAGCGTTGGTTCTTTTGTCAGTCCGATGACTGCCGTCACCGATTTGACCGGCACAAGCATGCAGCTTTCGGTCATCGACAGCCCGATTTTCTTTGCCGCATCAAGCAGGCGCAGAATATCCCGCTGGTGCTGAATGGAAAAATCCGAGTAGCCCGGGGAAAAACGGGGGCGCAGGTACAGCCCCCTGTCCGCCTCTTCGGCGGCGAGGTGCTCGCAGCACTCGTTGCAGTACGCTTCGATGAGTGCTGCCGCGCCCGCCTGCATCACGACCGCACGGCTCATGTCCGCGCGCTCATAACGGGCCATTAGCCGGTCCGCCTGCGGGCCAAGCGTCGCCGCAAACACAATGACGCGTTCACATCCATGCAGGTGCTGTGCGAGCTTTTTGCTGTGGACAGTAAACCCCGCAAAGCGCACGGCCTCCGGTTTCACTTCGGCGTCATAGCGCGCCCACACACTTTTCGGTTGTACCACCCCCTCAATCTCGCGCAGGCTCGAATCAATCAGCGCGAGAGTGCGCTCATCCGCGGACTTTCCGCGATAGCCGAGGTACCGCAGAATTTCCCTTTTATCCGCCTGCATCGGCTCACTTCCCGATAATCTCGGAGAGATTGTGGAGGATACTCCCCGCAACGTCCGGCTTGTTCATGGAATAAATATGTACGGCGGTAACACCATTTGCTATTAAATCGATAATCTGTTCGGTTGCATAGGCGATTCCCGCCTGCTTCATTGCTTTCGGGTTGTCCCCGAATTTGTCCACAATTGCACGGAAGCGCGCGGGCAGGGAGGTTCCGGAAAGCTGGGTAATGCGCTTAATCTGCTTGCCGTTTGTCACCGGCATAATGCCCGCGATGACCGGCACCCGGATATCCCGTTTTAAAATCCGGTAGAGGAAATTGTAGTAGACATTATTGTCAAAAAACATCTGGGTTGTAAGGAAATCGCAGCCTGCCTCCACCTTTTCTTTCAGATGGCCAATGTCATCCGCCATGTGCTCGCATTCGACATGTCCTTCCGGGTAGCATGCACCACCCACACAAAAATCCCCTTGCGCGCGGATTTCCCTTACCAGCTCGCTGGCGTAGCGATACTGGTTGGGGAGTGGAAAATCTGCATTCTTCGGGATATCCCCGCGCAGTGCCAGGATATTTTCAATCCCGTGGGCTTTCAGGTTTTCGATAACATCCTCCACCTGTTCCTTGGTGGAGGAAGCGCAGGTCAGGTGTGCCAGCGCAGTCACCCCCCACTCGTTTTGCACTTTGGAGGCAATATCCACCGTGTGGGAGGAGGTACCGCCGCTTGCACCGTACGTCACGCTGATGTAGGAAGGGGACAGGCACGCAATCTCCTTTGCCGCGTGTTCTACCCTTTCAAAATCCGCATCCTCTCTGGGCGGGAATATTTCGCAGGAAACCATCACTTTCCTGCTGTCCAAAATATCCTTAATCTTCATTTTGTAAATCCCCCGTTCTGTCACTGCCTCGCCCGGCTGTTCCAACCGGATTGCGGCATTGGGACTTTTCCCGCCGGACGGCACTAGGGCTCATCCAAACAAGCGGTCCTATTCCTAAGAACTTACCGTTTATTATAGCAAAAAAGGAACGGGGAAAAAACGCATTTCAAACAATTCCCCGATAATTTATGAAAATTTAAAGTTTTTCACAACCTCCGCTTGACAATGTGGAAAATATCATGCTATCATGAGAGCGATTTTTGTGTACAAAGGAGGAATCCGCATTGCGAAAAGTTTCCTGCTAGTTTTTTCCGATTCGATGAATGCCGATCCGGCAGGCCCTGTGCCTGTCTGTTCTGTTATGGGTCGAATCAGCAGGAAACATCAGGTGCAGCGCGGTCCATCCTATCCACAGGCCGTTTTGGGTAACGTGTTTGCGAAAATGGGACATGGGATAGTATTACCGCAGGAACCTCTGGTTTCCTGCGGTAATTTTGTGTTTGGAGGGATAAACCATGTCTCAGATTTCCGTCAGCCATTTGAGCTTTTCCTACGATACTTCCGCTGAGCCCATCTTTTCGGATGTTTCTTTTGAACTGGACACCGACTGGAAGCTCGGTTTCATCGGCCGCAACGGGCGCGGCAAGACCACTTTTTTAAACCTTCTGCTCGGAAAATTTCCCTACAGCGGCACAATCACTGCAAGCGTCTCTTTTGAATACTTCCCCTTTCCTGCGGCGAATCCCACCCTTTGCGCGTTTGACTTGGTCAAAGATCTCGTCGCTCCCTTTCGGCAGTGGGAACAGGAGATGGAACGCCTTCTCTCCCACGCGGATGAGGACTCCCTGACACGCTACGGCGAAATCCAGGGGGTCTACCAGTCATACGGCGGCTATGAGATCGAAGCAAAGATCCGCCGGGAGGCGGCAAAGCTCGAGCTTTCCGACGCCCTGTTGTCCCGCCGGTTTGACACCCTCAGCCTGGGAGAGCAGACAAAAGTCCTCCTTGCCGGGCTGTTTTTAAAGGAAAACCGGTTTCTTCTCATTGATGAGCCCACCAATCACCTCGATATGCATGGCAGGCGGGTACTCAGCCGATACCTGAACTCGAAACAGGGATTTCTGCTCGTCTCCCATGACCGCGCGTTTTTAAATGGCTGTATTGACCACACCTTAAGCATCAACCGCGCGGATATTGAGGTTTTGCGCGGAAATTTCGATACCTGGCAGCGGCAAAAAGATCTGCGGGACCATTATGAGCTTGCACGAAATGAGCGCCTCAAAACCGAAATTCGTGAACTCGAGCAGGCGAAGCGCCGCACCGCCGGCTGGTCGGACGCAGTCGAGTCCTCCAAAAAGGGGACGCGCATTGCAGGGCTGCGCCCCGATCGCGGGTTTATCGGCCGAAAGGCCGCAAAGATGATGAAACAGGCGAAATCCCTCGAGCGCAGACAGCAAACTGCCATCGAGGAAAAAAACGGTTTGCTCAAAAACCTGGAGCAGTCCGATGCTTTGAAACTACACGTGCTCGAACACCCGAAGCAGAGGCTGGTGGAAGTGCAGAGCCTCTCCATCGACTATGGAAACGGCCCGCTCTTCCCTCCGCTCTCCTTTGCCATCCAGTCCGGGGAACGGGTTTCCCTTTCCGGGCGAAACGGGAGCGGAAAGTCAAGCATCCTAAAACTGTTGCTCGGGGAAGACATCCCCCATACCGGGCAAATTTGGATGGCATCCGGGATGCAAATCAGCTATGTCGCACAGGACACCTCCCATCTGTCCGGTACGCCCGCCGGTTATGCTGAGGCGCACGGGCTTGACCGCACGCTCTTTTTTACCGTCTTGCGCAAGCTGGGTTTTGCCCGTTCCCAGTTTGAACTCAATACTGCACAGATGAGCGGAGGACAGAAGAAGAAAATCCTGCTTGCAGCGGGTCTGTGTACGCCCGCCCATCTGTTTGTGTTGGATGAGCCGCTCAATTTCATCGACATCATCTCCCGCATGCAGATCGAGGAGCTGATTTTACAGGCAAATCCCACCCTGCTCTTCATTGAGCATGACGAGACGTTTTGTGCGCATGTCGCGACAAGACGGATTGTACTTGCAAAAAGAGAAATGGGAATTTGATTACAAAAATTACTTCCTCTATAAATCAAACCTTCCCGCCCCCTGTCACATAGACGAAAAATCTGTTATACTATTATTGTTTTGGTTTTGAGGATAAAAACGGTACACTGCCCACGAAAACTTCCATGTTTAAAGAGGCAAAAGGGAGCGGACAAAATCGCACACAAAATGGATTCATCCTGTTGCTGTGTCCGGCTCTTTACCCTGCACAATCCTTGAAAGCGCTTATAAACTTACGATCGAGGAGGAGTTTTTATCAGAAAGGCATCGTTCCGGCGCTTTTTAGTGCTGTTTTCCCTGCTTACCATCTTTAACAACACCGCGCACCCGATTACCCCGACGGTCATCAACCAGCTCGGGATGCCAAATTACATGTTCGGCGTGTGCTATGCCATCATGTCCGCGACCTATTTTTTATTTGCCCCGCTCTGGGGACGCATCAGCGACCGGATTGGGCGCGCAAAGACGATCGCCTTCATGACGGTGGGCAATTCCCTGGGCCAGCTCATTTTCGCCTTGTCGACCAGCGCATTTCCCCTTGTCATCGGCCGGATGATTACTGGCATGTTTGCCGGCGGGTATCACGTTTCCGCCATGGCCTATGTCGCGGATATCAGTACGCCGGAGACGCTTGGGAAAAACACCTCGGTTTATGCCGCAATTATCTCAGTGAGCACGGCGGGAGGCTTTCTCTTCGGCGGCCTGCTCGGGGACCTCGGCATCGGAATCACCTTTGGCGCGCAGTGTATCGGCCTGGTGCTGACCGGAGCTTTATTTTTCTTCCTGCTCAATAATGCGCAGGAATATGACCGTGAGACCCCGATCTCCCTGAAAACCGCAAACCCGTTCAGCGCGTTTGCCGCGTCCAAGCCGATGTGGTCAATGGGGATGGTACTTCTCTTTGTCGGCGTGTTTGCAGCCTCCTTTGCCACCAACGGTTACGATAACGCCTTTAACTACTATATTAAGGATATCCTGGACTTTCCTCCCTCTTACAACGGCATGATCAAGGCGTTTGTTGGACTTATCGGGCTGACCGCCAACTTCACCATCAATTTGTGGCTGGTGAAAAACACGGACAACTACAAATCCATGATCGGAGTGTTTGCACTGTGCGCTTCCTCCCTTATTTGCGTCGTCCTCACCGGCGGGACTCTCAGCTTTATCATCTTCAACATCATCTTCTATATTTTTAACGCGATCTACCTGCCGATTCAGCAGGCCATTGTGGCAAACAGTACAGACAAGGTCTCAAACGGCGTTAAGCTCGGGATGTTCAACTCCATCCGCGCACTCGGCATGGTGTTCGGCCCCCTGACTGCAGGCTTTGCCTACACCGCCTGGAGCAAGCTCCCCTTCGTACTGTGTGCCGGGGCCTTTTCGCTGGCGATTGTATCGAGCATGCTGTTGTATTTTTATCGCAGACGCCACTGCACGGACCCCGCCGGGCAGCGACTTTCCTGACGGAAGCTTTCCCTGCTGTAAGTTTGCCATGCCCGCACTCGACGACCCCCTCAGTACGGACTTGATTTCCGGCTGCCCAGACGGGATCGGCTGGACCGTCCCCCATGAAAACGATACCGTCCGGCTTATCACCGAATCCGGAAAACGGCGGTTGTGCCATTGGAGGAGCGCCGGCGTAAATGAAAGCTTTCTATTGCCGCTTTGCTCCCAAGAAACTCTCCGGGGACCAGTTGGGCAAAAACGGATCTCTCGCCTTTTGAAACGAGTGGAACCACCGCCGGTATACAAAAAATTAAAAAACGTGAAAAAGCTGAGAGGAAAATTCCCTCTCAGCTTTTTTTTAATCGAAAGCAACTACCGGTTTTGCATCAAGGGATCAAGCCCGCTCGTCGGCTCGTTGAGTAAAAGGATCTGCAGGGCGTAAAGCAGCAGATAGACAATGCCGGCTTTCTGCTTCATACCATAGTTTTCGGTAGAGATACATAATGCAGTGACCGGCGGATATACTAACGATAAAGCTATGAGAAAGGAAGATGAAAATGCACCGTTCAGGTTCGAATCTGGTCAAAGGAATGGCAGTCGGCGTTGCAGTCGGCGCAGCCGCTTATATGGTGGGCAACAAACTTGCCCACACAAACAAAAGGACAATGAAGAAAAACACACAAAAGGCTGTCAAAGCAGTTGAGTCATTTGTCAACAATGTCTCTCATATGATGTAATCCCGGGGCCTGAGGGCGTGTCCTGCCGGAATGGCAGATGCGCCCTCTTCCTCGTAATCAATCGATGGAAAATACATAAAATAATTTCACAGAATTTTAGTTGTATTTCGATTGGCGAGGTACTATAATAGGACTTACCAATAGACAGAGATTGGATAAGGAGGAAATAAATATGAAAAAGAACGGTTTAATTACCCTTATCTCTATTTTAGCGGCAGCCGCTGGTGCAATTGCGGCAATCTTTGCAATTACCAAAAAAATTGGGAAAAAGAAAGATGCAGAGAATGAGGATATCATAGAAGGGCCAGACGGTCATATTGAAATTGACATTGACGACGATGACGACTTTGGAGTTTCCGAGGAAGAATATCAGTCGCAAAGCGCCGAAATTCCCGCTCAGGAATTTGAAGATGACGACACTTCCGATGTCTCTCCCGACAAAGTTGACGACGAAGACGAGGACAGAGAGGAAAAACCTCAGGATTAACAGTAAAACAGTTTTTCTGTCGGCCCCTTAAAAAAAGATGGAAAAAGGGGTTGACAGATGAACTGATATTGCTTATAATAGATAAGCAGTCATAAATACTGCCACATAAAATATCGCGGGATGGAGCAGCTCGGTAGCTCGTCGGGCTCATAACCCGAAGGTCGGAGGTTCAAATCCTCCTCCCGCAACCATCTGGGCCAGTCACTTTTTCTAAAGTGACCGGTCTTTCTCGTTTTTATGCGGGTTTTTAGGCTCTTTTGTACGCCTTTCCATAGATTCATTTTCTATAATGGTAAAATAAAGGCATTTATAATTTATGAACTGCACCCCATTTGTTAGACAATAAAAAAGCAAAATTGTTCAAGCAACTGAAAGGGCTTGTTGTCTGTGAATCGCAGGCGGCAAGC
>ERZ781272.316-NODE-316-length-43548-cov-15.007013_pt1 | contig 43548 bp, 42 predicted proteins | sample MGYA00375850_ERZ781272 | MGnify/ENA primary metagenome ERZ781272 (study PRJEB29790, sample SAMN06051246) | human gut metagenome | host: Homo sapiens | place: USA: Cincinnati, Ohio | collected 2013-06-21 | study: EMG produced TPA metagenomics assembly of the Gut...
AACCGGCATTTGCCGGAACTGGCGATTCTTAATTAAGGACTTATTTTACAGCCCCTTTATTTTTGGAAAAGATTCTGTTGACAAAATTATTAAGTGAGATTATAGTGTATATATAGAATATAAACAGTATGAACGGTAATAACAGATAAAACTATAAGGTGAGGATAAATATGAGAATAATAATATCAAATAGCAGTGGCATGCCAATCTATGAACAGATAAAAGAACAAATAAAAGAAGCTATACTTTCAGGAGAAGTAGCTGAAGGGGATATGCTTCCATCTATAAGGCAGCTAGCAAAGGATTTAAAGATAAGCGTTATTACAACGACAAGAGCTTATAATGATTTACAGCAAGAGGGTTTTGTCACCAATGTTCAAGGCAAAGGATGCTATGTGCTTCCTCAAAATAATGACATGATAAGAGAGCAGCTACTTAGGGAAATAGAGGAATCATTTATAAATGCATTTAACAAAGGCAGAATAGCGAAAATTAGTAAAAGTGAACTTACAGAAATGTTTAGTATGATGTTGGAGGAAGAGAATTATGAGTAATGCTATAGAAATTAAAAATGTTACAAAAAGATTCAAGGAATTTACACTTAATGATGTGTCTTTCGAATTACCAAAGGGATACATTATGGGATTAATAGGTCCTAATGGAGCAGGTAAAACTACAACAATAAAGCTTATTTTAAATATGCTTAAACGTGATAGTGGAACTATAAAGGTTTTAGGACTAGACAATATAGATGATGAGTCAAAAGTAAAAGAGGAAGTGGCTGTAGTATTTGACCAGCCCTATTATATAGATGAGTGGAATTTAAATGATGTAGAAAAAGCTGTAGGTATGTTCTATAAGAAATGGGATGGTAAAGTTTTTGATTCTTATCTTAAAAGATTTGGACTTTCTAGAAGCAAAAAGGTAAAAGACTTATCAAGGGGTATGAAGATGAAGCTTATGATAGCTGTTGCATTTTCTCACAACGCAAAAGTCCTTATACTAGATGAGCCAACAGGGGGACTTGACCCAGTAGCTAGAGATGAATTTATAGATCTTTTAGGAGAGTATATTCAAGATGGAGAGAGAAGTGTAATATTTTCAACTCATATAACTTCTGATTTAGAAAAGATAGCTGATTATATAACTTTTATAAGGAAGGGAAAAATCATCTACACTGGCACAAAGGATGAACTTTTAGAAAAGTATTGCATAATAAAGGGTGGAAATGATGACATAATACTTTCAGATAAGAAAAATATTATAGGATTAAGAGAACATTCAACAGGTTTTGAAGGGCTTATAGATGTAGAAAATTTAAGAGGATTTTCGACTCACGTTATAACAGAAAAAGCTACTTTGGATGATATTGTAGTTTATATGAATAAGGAGGATCATTAGTATGGAAAAGACAATTAAGTGTTGTAAACTAGATTTTATGATGATAAAAAGCTATTTGGTTAAGAACATAGCCTTGCTTTTAGTAATGAGTATATTTATCTCAGTAATGAATAAGAATGTAATAATGATTTTGGGCATGATGGGCATATATGGGGTTATGGTTTTGAGCTACCCATTTGTATTGCAAGAAAAGAATGGAATAGATAACTTTTATGGTACTCTATCTTTGAATAGGAAGATTATAGTGAGAGGAAGATATCTTTTCACTATAGGACTTGGAATATTGAGTGGAGTTATTTCTTTAATAAGCTGTATAGTTTTAAATAAGATAATGAGTTTCGGAATGAGCATAGAAGAAATAGCTTTTACTGCAGCAATCATGTTCGGAATATATATAGTTTTAGCTTCATTACAATTACCAATATACTTTAAATTTGGGTACACAAAGGCAAAGATGTATGCAATGTTTCCTATATTTTTAATACCTATAATAGCAGTTGGAGGAACAACCCTTATAAAAGATAGACCAGAACTTATAGAAAAAATAAAATATATAGGAACAATGATAGAAAATAATTCTTTGGCTTTTGGGGTGATGATAGTAGCGGTAGTACTTCTTATAATGGAGATATCACTTATAATATCATCAAAGCTTTATGAAGAGAGGAAAGAGTAGCTTATGGATTTCAAAGATATAATAATTATATCTGCTACTATTATTTTCGTAGTACTGACAATTAAATTCATGCCTAATAATCCGTTAAGCATAATGACAAACTATATAAAGACTTGTTTTAAAATAAAAGTTAATAATTGAAAATCTAAACGAGTTTCCTAGCAACTAGGATAGCTCGTTTAGATTTACCCAATATCTTTTAGGCATATAACCCCTTTGCTGGCGTGGATTAAGCCGCTCTTTTATAGTAGTGGATTTATAGAAACTTTTCCAAAGCTCTTCATAATCCTCATTAATAGAACTATTAGATAGCTCATCACCTTTTTCTTGGGAAAGCGGAGCTATTATGGATTCCTCCTTGTTATAAAATATGGCTAGTTCCCTAGTGTGATCATGAATTATAAAATTTTGGTCACTAAATCTATTTGCAAAATGATTTATAAGAAGGGGGAGAATGTTATAGTCAGGAGTTATCTTTGAATAAAATACCATTGGAGAAACCTCTTTAAATCGAACAAATCCTGTGAATCTATGAGCTTCAAGAGTGACTCTGCGGCAATATTTATCTACCAAAATTATAATATCGTTATTTTTTGCTAGTGAAATAGAAGATCCATACTTAAAAGCTAGTTTTAGATATTTAAAAGCTAATGTAAATGAGGCATTTGTATCGTAAAGATAGAGATAATAAACTTGCCTTAATATATCTTTATTTAACTTAGTTTCAATGGATCTGTATACTTTTTCTGCTTTTATTTCGTCAGTTTCTACAAGTACTTCCATGTTTAAAAAGTTTGAGCAATGAGTTATAACGCTATGAATTTCTACATTCATGGTTCGTAGATAGAAACTATCGTAAATAGCTGTAAGAAATCCTTCGAAGGAAGCATCAAATATTAAAGTTTTAATCATATTACATTTCCCCCGTAATTTTTGTGCTTGTTATTGAAGTAAGTACTGTTTGAGAGAAAAAGGAAAGCTGTTCAAAAGGCTTTTCAGAATCAGCAGTTAGATCTACATTTGGACTTAATGCCCTATATAAGGTATCTTCTCTAAACTTTATATCACCATAGTATCTTCCGCTGCAGGTTATAAAGTACACAGCTCTTTTTAGTGTTATATTCATTTTTCTGAGATCTTCAAAGGTAAGTGGACCAAGTCTTCTGGCACTTATTATTTTCCTAGCACCCCTAAAACCTATACCTGGAATTCTTATTAATGTTTCATAGGAGGCTTTATTTATTTCCATAGGGAATTTATCTAAATTGTTTAAAGCCCAAAGACATTTAGGGTCTACATTCACGTCTAAGTTAGGATTTTTATCATTTAAAATCTCATTTACGTTAAATCCGTAAAGTCTCAAAAGCCAATCAGCTTGATAAAGTCTGTGCTCTCTTAAAGTTGGAGGCTGAGTAACTTCTGGAAGGAGTTTGCCGCTATTCACAGGAACATAAGCTGAGTAGTAAACTCTTTTTAATTTGTATTTATCATACAGATTTTCGGAGAGATTTAGGATTTTTAAATCTGTTTCTTTTGTAGCACCAACAATCATCTGAGTGCTTTGCCCTCCAGGAACGAACAAAGGGGCTTTTCTAAAAATTTTTCTATCATCGTTATTTTGAATTATAGATTTAGAAATTAGAGACATAGGAGTAAATATATTTTTGCTCTCTTTGTCTGGAGCTAAAAGCTTTAGAGAATCATTTGAAGGAAGTTCTACATTTACACTCATTCTGTCTACAAAAGAACCGGCTCTCTTTACAAGAGCATCATCAGCACCAGGTATTGCTTTAAGATGAATATATCCATTAAAGCTTTCTCTAAGCCTTAAACGTTCAACTACATTTGTAAGCATTTCCATGGTATGGTTAGGATTTTTTATAATGGCAGAACTTAAAAATAAACCTTCTATATAATTGCGTCTATAAAAATTTATAGTTAAATCAACAACTTCATCTACTGTAAAGGATGCACGTCTCACATCATTTGATTTTCTATTTATGCAGTAAGCGCAGTCATAAATGCAATAGTTTGTAAGCAATATTTTTAACAAGGATATACATCTTCCATCAGGTGTAAAGCTATGGCAAATTCCACACGCTGAAGCATCCCCAAGAGAACCTTTGGAAGATTTCCTATTGGAGCCTGATGATGAACATGATACATCATACTTAGCTGCATCTGAAAGAATCTCCAATTTTTCTTTTATATCCATCACAATCACCTCTACTACTAGTATACCAAACGTATGTTCTTTTTAAAACAAATATTTTTCTTTTTAGAGCACAAAAAAGCCTATCAAAATTGATAGGCCGCTAGTGTAGACATTGTGCAATTAGGGTACAATATTTTTTAATCTATGATTATTTGGCTAAATGCAAAATATCTATAAATTTATTTTTATCTAGAGGAATATAATGACCTACTGTAGAGGTATTATTATTTGTAGCTCTTAGAGCCATTTCCTCAAAATGTTCATCACCAATATTTAGTTCACTAAGAGTTGTTTTTAGATTAAGAGATGAGAAGAACTCTTTTAATTTCTTAGAAAGAATTAAGGCCATCTCCTTTTCTGTATAATTGTGATAATCAATTCCGTATAATCTATTAGCTAACTGAGCTAATTTTTTTGGTTTATTTAATGCCATATAATGAGTCCAAGCAATTAGAACTACTGACATTCCTTCACCATGAGTTATACCATATTGTGCACTTAACTCATGTTCTATTCTATGAGATCCCCAATCACTAATTCTTCCTGTATCTAAAAGATTATTGTGAGCTATGGATGCTAGCCATTGAACTTCAGCACGAGCATTATAATCTTTTGGGTTCATCATAAGTCTTTCAGCATTAAGCATTAATGCTTTAACTGCTCCTTCAATTAAATAGTCAGTAGTATCAACATTTTCTACATCTGTAAAGTAACGCTCTAATAGATGAGAAAGTATATCTGCTAGTCCACAAGATGTTTGGTAAGGTGGAAGTCCCATTGTAAACCTAGGATTCATCACTGCAAATTTAGGGATTATTAAATCACTTTCAACTCCAACTTTTAAAATTCCGTTAGATATAATTGAGCAATTTGAAGTTTCAGATCCACTTGAAGGCAAGGTGGTAATAACGCCTATTGGAAGAGCTTCTTTTATGTCACTTTTTCCTTCAAAGAAATCCCATACATCTCCATCATAAGGAACTCCAATAGATACAGCCTTAGCAGTATCTATTGAACTTCCTCCTCCTACAGCTAGAACAAAATCTACTGACTTTGATTTGCCTAGAGAAACTAAATTCCTAACTAATTCTATCTTAGGGTTAGGCACAACATTGCCTTCTTCATAAAAAGCTATATTTAACTTTTTACAAGTTGAATGAACAGTATCCCATATTCCAAGATCCTTAATAAAGGATCCACTATAAACTAAAAGCAAAGATTTAACATTATATTCTACGAAAAGTGCCTCTATTGATTTTTCAGCACCATCACCAAAAATAACTCTTGCAGGATTATTGTATTGAAAATTTATCATAATAAGCCTCCTATAATTATAGTAAGCTATGTAAATGGAGCTTATTTATTAAATGTAGTCTAATTTAATGTTTAGAGATGAACACTTATCTTCCCAATTAGAACTTAACTTTTTATCAGTCACTATAACATCTATATTGCTTAAATCAGCAAAGATAGAATTTGTTGATTCTGAAAACTTGGTGTGATCTACTACCAAAAAGTTTTTTCTAGATTGCTTAAGCATACATGCTCTAACCATACCTTCATTGACATTATTGTCAACAAGTCCATAGTTTATATCTACAGAAGGGCAGCTTATAAAACTTTTATCTGCCACAAAGTATTGTAGAGCTTCAGTGGTTCTGTAACCAACAAAAGAACTATTTCTTGTAACCAAGGTTCCTCCTAGACATACAACTTTAACGTTTGAAGTAGCTTCATTGCATAGGTTACAAATTTTTAATGAATTAGTTACTATAGTAACATTGATATTAGCCAAGATTAATTCTTGAGCTAATGTTAAACATGTACTGCTAGAGTCTAACAGTAATAAATCATTTTCTTCTATATAAGTATTAATAATATGTTTTGACATCATTGTCTTTTCTTTTACGAAATAGATTTGTCTAAGCTGTAATGGAATTCCTTTTGTACATTTCTCAGGGAGATATGCACCACCATGAATTCGAACTAATTTATGGTCTTGTTCCATTTCTTTTAAATCACGTCTAATTGTTTCTTCACTACAGCATAATTGCTGGCTTAATTCAGATATTAAAACACTACCATTAGAATTAAGCTCTTCTTGTATCTTACTTTGTCTATCAATTTTCAACATTTCAGGGTCTCCTTAATAACTAAAATTAATTGTTAAACGAATAAACACATTATATAACACAAACCAAATAAAAACAATATAAAAGACCTAATAAAACAATATAAACAACAAAAAACAAAAAAATATATCAAAAACTCACATAAATATATTTACTTTTGAAAGAAAATGTTGTATATTGTTGACATGACGTAGAGAAAGGAGGCGGAAAAATGGAAGAAAACAAAATTGTGCTAAAAGCCGCAAAAAAACTTTATAACCAGAAATTAGTAGCAGGAACTAGCGGAAACATAAGTATGAGAAAGATAGATAGCAGTGATAACAGCTTCTTTATAACACCAAGTAGTCTTCCTTACGACACAATGGTTGAAGGAGATATAGTTGAAGTTGAAGGCAATGGAGTAACTAAAAACCCAAATCAAAAACCATCATCAGAATGGAAAATGCATTTGGCTATATATAAAAAGTATCCTAATATCAATGCAATTGTTCATACGCATTCACCTTTTGCAACTAGCTTTGCTGTAACTAGACAGGATATCCCTCTTATTTTAATAGAGATGAAACCGTTTTTGGGAGGAGATATCAAAGTGGCACCTTTCAAACCTGCAGGATCCGCAGAATTAGGAGATGCGATACTTCCTTATTTAGAAGATAGAAATTCTTGTTTATTAGCAAACCACGGTACTATAAGCTGTGGAAAAAATATGGACGAGGCATACACTGCAAGTGAATATGTGGAGGATGCTGCAAAGATATATTATTATGCTAAGACATCAGGAACTCCTATTATACTTGAGTAAACTTTAATAATTAATTGTTAAACGAGTAAATGATTTTGTTGATCAACAATTTTCTATAAAATAAGTCCAAAAACAACATTTATAAAATATAAATAAAATTAATAATGACAACGTTTATATTATTTTAAATTATAAGTTTTAAGCAAAATTTAACTTCAGGCTGATGACGTGAATAAATAAGTTTATTTAAAGGGGAGATTAACAATATGGAACAAAACTCAAATAAAAAAGGGAATTTTCTAGGCCTTCTACCATTAATAGTTTTTTTAGTGCTTTATATGAGCACGGGTATTTTTACAGGTAGCTTTGATAACATGCCTCTTATGATAGGAATTATGATAGCATCTGGTATTGGACTAGCACTAAAAAAACCAGGAGAAAGAAAACCAACTACTTTTGATGAGAGAGTATCAATGTACTGTAAAGGCGGCGGAGAAGAAACATTAATTTTAATGGTAATAATCTTCTTACTTGCAGGAGCTTTTTATGGTATAGCTAATGAAATGCATGCAGTAGAATCTGTCACTAATCTAGGACTTTCAATATTACCTTCTAAATTAATACTACCAGGATTATTTCTAATAGGATGTATATTAAGTTTTTCAATGGGAACTTCAATGGGAACTGTAGCAGCATTAATGCCAATAGCTGTAGATATTGCTAATAAAACTGGATTTAATATAGCCTTAGTTAGTGGAGTTGTTGTAGGCGGTGCAATGTTTGGGGACAACCTATCATTTATTTCAGATACTACAATAGCAGCCACTCGTACACAAGAAGTATCTATGAAATCAAAGTTTAAAGCTAACATACTTATGGTATTACCAGCGGTAATTATAAACTGCATATTATTATCTATGCAAACAGCATCTACTCCTATAACTCAATCAGTATATAATTTTAATATTGTAAACCTTATTCCTTATGTTGTAGTTATAGTATTATCATTAGTAGGATTAAATGTTATAACAGTTATGACACTTGGTGTTGCTTCAGGAATTATAATAGGAATCATACATGGAGATTTTACATTGATATCTTCTTTAGGTATTATACATACAGGTATGACTTGGATGGAAGATATGTCACTTATAGCGATACTGGTAGGTGGTATGGTAGCCTTAATGAACTATCTAGGCGGAATAGATTGGCTTCTTGAAAAGTTAACTAGAAAAACAAAGACAGCAAAAGGCGGAGAATTAAGTATAGCTGCTTTAGTAAGTTTACTAGATATAGCTACTACAAATAATACAATTTCAATAATTGCGACAGGTCCTATTGCTAGAGAAATAGCTGATAAATTTGGAATCGCTAGAGAAAGGGTTGCAAGTATTCTTGACTTATTCTCATCAGCATTTAATGGATTGCTTCCATATGCTGGACAATTATTAGTGGCAGGAGGTATTGCAAAAATCTCCCCTATGTCAATAATGCCTTATGTATGGTACTGTATACTTATGCTTATATTTGGTACTATATTTATAATTATTGGATGGCCTAAATTTAAGAAAAAAGACGCAAAACAATTAGAAACTAATTTACAGTAAGGGAAAATTTGTGATTTGATAGGAGGAAAATAAAATGGATAAATATTGTAAGCATTTTTTAATGGATACAGAAGAAGCAAAAATTTATTCTAAAGATGTAGTAAAATATTTCGCTCCTGATGAGAAGCTGGAAGCTAAAGAGATTGGAGACGGAAACATAAATTACGTATTTAAAATATGGAATCCTGAAACAGGAAAATCTCTAATTATAAAGCAGGCAGACACTCTTTTAAGATCTTCTGGAAGACCTTTAGATGTTAGACATAGCAGAATCGAAGCAGAAATTTTAAAGATACAAGGACAATTGGCACCAACATATATACCTAAAGTTCATCATTATGATGAAATTATGTGTGCAATTTCTATGGAAGATATATCAGAATATAAAAATTTAAGAAAAGAACTTATGGATGGAAAGACATTTAGTCATTTAGCAGAAGAACTATCTACATTTCTAGCAGATACCCTTCTTCCAACAACAGATTTAGTAGTAGGTAGAGCAGAAAAGAAGGATAGAGTTATAGAGTTTACAAACAAAGAGCTTTGTGATATTAGTGAAGACTTAGTTTTTACAGAGCCTTATTACAACTATAAAAATAGAAATATAATTATAGATGAAAATAAAGAATTTGTTGAAGAGCATTTATATAACAATGAAAAATTAAAAGCTGAAGTTGGAATGCTAAGAAATAACTTTATGAATTGTGCACAGTCACTTATTCATGGGGATCTTCATTCAGGCTCAATTTTTGCTAACGAAAAAGGAATCAAGGTAATAGACCCTGAATTCGCATTTTATGGACCTATGGGATATGATATAGGTAATGTTATAGGAAACTTATTCTTCTCTTGGACTAATAAATTCTATACTGACAATAAAAATGAAGAGTTTTTAAATTGGATAGAAAAAACCATAGAAAATACTGTTGATCTTCTTATAAATAAGCTTTCAAAGAAATATGATTCAGTAGTTACATTTGACCTATACAATAAATATTTCAAAGAAAATTATCTTAAAGAAGTATTGGCTGATTCCATGGGATATGCAGGAACTGAAATGATAAGAAGAGTAGTAGGAGATTCTAAAGTTATCGAAGTAACAAGCGTTGAAGATATGAAACAAAGACTTCCTTTAGAAAGAGCTTTAATCAAGATGGGTATTGCTTTAATAACTGATAGATATAAGATTACAATGGGAAAAGATTTAACTGAGAGATTTAATTTAATATTAGCATAATAGTGACATATGATTAATTTACAGAACATTTAAAAGTTATGATAAATATAGAAAAAGGTGATATATATGAAAAGAATGGATGAAGGATTAGCTTTTTTGTTACAGTATGAAAATGTAGCATGGTATGAAGATGGAAAGGTAAGAATTCTTGATAGAAGAGTTTATCCAAGAGAAGTGCGTTTTGTAACATGTACTACATATATGGAAGTAGCTTATGCTATTAGAGATATGGTAACCCAAAGTGCAGGACCATATACAGCAGCAGGAATGGGAATGGCCTTAGCAGCTCATGAAATAGAACATAAGACAGAGGAAGAACAAATAAAATTCCTTGAGAAAGCTTCTTATGATATATCACATGCTAGACCAACTACTGCAAATCGTATGGGAATCATAACTAATAACTGTTTAGAAGCAGCTAAAAAAGCTTTATCACAAGGAAAGAATGCATCAGAAGCTATATTTAATACTACTGTAGATTCGTTGAATAGACGTTATTCTACAATGGAAAAGGTAGGAGAATATCTTGCAGATATGTTTCCTCAAAACGGAACAATAATGACTCAATGTTTTGGAGAGACTATCATAGGAATGATGCTTAGAGCTGCTAAGAAAAGAAATAATGATATAAAAATTTATTGTGCTGAGACTAGACCATATTTGCAAGGAGCAAGATTAACTGCTAGTTGTTGCAGCCAAATGGGTTTTGATACCACAGTAATAACAGACAATATGGTAGCATATACGATGCAAAATAAAAATGTAGACTTATTCACTTCTGCAGCTGATACAATAGCTAGAGATGGGCATATTGCAAACAAAATAGGAACTTTACAAATAGCTATACTAGCCAAACACTTTGGTATACCTTATTTTGTAACAGGAATACCTGATATAGGGAAAAAGAGTGGAGCAGATATAATTATAGAAGAAAGAGATCCTAAAGAAGTTTTATCATCTGGTGGATTTAAGAATACATTAGATACAGTTAAGGGAATATATCCATCTTTTGATATTACCCCACCACATCTTATTAGTGGAATTGTAACAGATAAGGGGATTTTCTCAAGCTATGATTTGCAAAGATACTTTGAAACAGAGGTTCAGCAATTTTACTAGAAACAATGTGATAAAAATAAATGAAGAAAAATCAGCTTTAGATTTAAAATAAAGAAAACTTAGCAGTTATCTGCTAAGTTTTTTTATTTATAACATAATTACTATCTAAAATTATTTATCAAACTTGTTTTTGCTTTTTATTCTTAAAGAATATTATAGCGTAATTTGTTAGAGCTACGAAAGCACTTAATACAGCTATATAAAGAAGAGAACTTCCAATATGGAATCCTAAAGCTTCTGCAAGAATTGCCACATAAAATAGTACTGTAGATGCCTTACCAAAGAAATTAGAAGGTATTACGGTGTCCTTTTTGTACAAAAATACTCCTGATACTATCATACTTAAATCTTTTACAGCTATTACTATAAACACCCAAAAAGGTATTATTTCTTTAACTGATAGACAAAATAGTACAGTTAGAAGCATTAGTTTATCTGCTAAGGGATCAAGAACTATGCCATATTTAGTTACTAAATTAAATTTACGAGCTATGTGACCATCTAATACATCTGTAAAACCTGCGATTAAAAATATTATCGCTCCGTAAATAAGACCTTGAGTACCATAAGAGAAAAACACTAAAACAAAAACAGGAATCAAAAGTAACCTTATGGTTGTTAAAATATTAGGTAAGTTCATATAATCTGGCAGTCAATTCTGCCGCACCTCCCCTGTATAACGGATATATACTTGTAATTATAACATATAATTAATCTTAATAATACTTAGTCATTTATAAAACAAGTTAAAAATTTGAAAAAATTATAATTTTGTTAATAACATCTTGAAACTATGCAAAATCATTGACTTTCCTATATCTTTTTTGATATTATAAACTGTCATTGTTATAGTAAAAGTTTACGGTTTAGGGAATATTATAATAAGGCACATACTTTAGAGTAGAGGAGGAAAGGCAAAGCTGAAAAATCAGTGAAGCCGAAAAAATATGTCATCATTCGTAGTTTTAGGCGCTCAATGGGGCGATGAGGGAAAAGGAAAGATTACAGATTACCTTGCAGAAAAAGCTCACGTAGTAGTTAGATTCCAAGGGGGAAACAACGCTGGTCATACAGTTGAAGTAGAAGATAAACAGTATAAACTTCACTTAATACCATCAGGAATATTATACGATAACAAAGTAAACATAATAGGAAATGGTGTTGTTGTTGACCCAGAAGCATTACTAAGTGAAATAAATTATCTAGAAGGTTTAGGCGTAAGCATAACTCCAGAAAAATTAATAATAAGTGATAGAGCCCATGTTATAATGCCTTATCATAAAGTATTAGACGCTTTAAAAGAAAAAGCTAGAGGAGCAAACAGCATAGGAACTACTGGAAAAGGTATAGGACCATGCTACACAGACAAATTTGAAAGATGTGGAATAAGAATTTGCGACCTTATCAATAAAGATGTTTTAAAGGAAAAGCTTCAAGAAAACCTAACTCTAAAGAACAAATATATAACTAAGGTATATGATGGAGAAGCTTTAGACTTTGACACAATATACAACCAATATGTAGAGTATGCAGAAAAGGTGAAACCATTTGTAAAAGACGTTTCTGTAATATTAAATGAAGAGATAAAAGAAGATAAGAGCATTTTATTTGAAGGTGCTCAAGGGATGCTTCTAGATATAGATTATGGAACATATCCATTTGTTACTTCTTCTAATACTACAGCAGGAGGCGTAAGCAGCGGAGCTGGTATAGGACCAAACAAGGTAAATGAAGTAATAGGAATAACTAAAGCTTATACAACAAGAGTTGGAAAGGGACCTTTCCCAACAGAGCTTGAGGATGAAACAGGAGAATGGATAAGAACTCAAGGTCATGAGTATGGAGTAACTACAGGAAGAGCTAGAAGATGTGGATGGTTAGATATAGTTATCGTAAATACATCTGTTAGAGTTTCTGGATTAACATCTCTTGTAATAACAAAGATAGATACATTAGCAGGACTTGATAAGATAAAGATGTGCGTAGGATATGAATTTGAAGGAAAAGTTATAGATTACTTCCCAGCATCATTAGAAGATTTAGCTAAATGCAAACCTATCTATGAAGAATTCGAGGGATGGGGCGAAGAAATCAAAAATGCTAAGACTTTTGATGAACTTCCAGAAAACGCAAAGAAATATTTAAATAGAATAGAAGAGCTTACTGGCGTAGAAATATCTATAGTTTCTATAGGACCAAAGAGATCTGAAACTATAGAAGTTAAGAGAAATAAATAATATAAAAAATGAGAATGGCATTACTGCTGTTCTCATTTTTTATATTTGTAGACATGCTATAAATATAGTAAATGGTAGAAAACAAAGAATTTTACATTAACTTTACAAATCATAGTTAGAAATATAAATCTAAAATAGTATAATTAAATTATTGTGAATTAAATATAGTAATCTATATTTATGGATATAAATATAAAAGTAAGTATAAAAAATATTACAATATTTAATGCAGAAAGGAAGTTGGAAGATGGGGAAACGATTTGAAAAGGAGTATGAGTTCTTTTATCATGACCTTAATTACAGGAAGGAACTTTTACTAACTTCACTTGTAAACTACTTTGGTGACGTAGCCATGGTTCAAAGCAATGAAGAGGGAGTAGGGATAGAGTTCCTAGATGAAAATAATATGGCATGGGTTCTTTATAAATGGGATATAAAGATGATAAGGTATCCTGTCTATGGAGAAAAGCTTAAGATAAGCACCACACCTGTAGCATTAAAGAGATTCTATTCTTATAGAATTTTTGAGGTTGTAAATGAAGAAGGAGAAGTTTTATGCGAGGCTATATCTATGTGGCTTTTGATAAACACAGAAAAGAGGAGAGCTATAAGGATACCTCAAGTTATGTTTGATGCTTATGGTACTAACAAAGATGAGGGTCTCAATATAGAAATGGATGATATAGAAGAAATGCAAAATCTAGCTTTTGAACAAGATTTTAAAGTTAGATATAGTGATATAGATACAAATATGCATGTGAATAACACTAAGTATATAGATTGGGCAATAGAAACCATTCCATTAGAAGTAGTAAAGACTAAAAGATTAATTAGACTAAAGATGGTTTACAAGAAAGAAGTTCATTATGGTCATATAATTAGGTCTTTATGTGAAGAAAAGGAAGAAGGACACTATATACACAAAATTGTAAGTGATGAGGGCATAGAGGTTAATTTAGCAGAATCATTTTGGGAGTAATTATTTTAAATAGCATAAGATAAAGGAGATTATATATGAAGAGATTAATGGTGAGTGATTTAGATGGTACACTTTTGAATGAAAAGGGTATTGTATCAAAAGAAACAGCGCATGCAGTAAAACAAGTAGTAAAAAAGGGTAATATATTTGCAATAGCCACAGGAAGGATATATTCTCAAACAGAGCATGTGAGAGATGCACTAGGTGATGAGATATTATGTATCTGTAGTAATGGGGCAGTAGTTTATGAAAATGGCAATATAATAAGTAAGCATCCACTATCAAAAGATAGTGTAGAGAAGCTTCTAAATATAGACTTAAGTAAATATAGCAGCAATATAGCTTTAAATGGATTTACTATAGATGAATGGATTACGACAACTTTTGATGAGTTTATGGATGAGCTTGGAAAGCGCACAGGTACTCCTTGTCGAGTATGTTCTTTCGAGGAATTTAAAGGTCATGAGTGCCTAAAAGTATTCTTTTCAAGCTTAGATCATGAATGCCTTGTTGAACTGGAAAAGGACTTGAAGGAGCAGTTTCCGCATTTGGAAATAGTATTTAGCCATCCATCATGCTTAGAGGTGAATGAAAAGGGAATATCAAAATTTAGAGCATTAGAAAATTACTGTAAGAGAACAGATATAGATGTATCAGATGTTATAGCATTTGGGGATGCTTTTAATGATTATGAAATGCTTAAAAATGTTGGACATCCTTGTCTAATGGGAAATTGCCTTCCAAAATTGAAAGAAGCAATAACACACGGAACTGTAATAGATAGTAATGTGAATAATGGAGTAGCAAAATATTTAACTAAAAACTTTATATAGTTTATAAATAAAGGGTTTAACTTCTGTATCTATGGCAATACTTAAAGAAAAATAACTTTAGGAGGAAGTCATAGTGATAGCAGAAGTTGTACCTAAGCCAAACAGAGAAAGTAGAAATATGATAATAGTATTATTTCTAGTATTCTGTGTAGGCTTTATTTTTGGATCTACAGTAGCAAAGCCTGTTGAGATTAAGTATGGAGATGTTGTTCAAAAAGATGAAATTGAAATTGAAGCCAGTGCTCCTGTATCTGAGGAAGATGCAAAATCTAAAATGATTGAAAAGAACAAAGATATCTTGGTTTTAGCTAACAAGGAGAATGATTTAGATAGTGACTATATTCCTGAGGATTTAAGAGAACTAAATATTCCATTTAGTTTTAAGGGATACAATGAGCAGAAGGAAATGAGAAAAGAAGCTGCAGATGCATTGGAGACAATGATAAAGGAAAGTCAATCCAAAGGACTAAAGCTTGTTGGTGTATCGGCATTTAGATCTTTTGACTCTCAATATAATATATATAACAATTCTGCAAAAATGCAGGGAAAAGCACATGCAGATAAATATAGTGCAAAACCTGGTATGAGCGAACATCAAACCGGACTCGCTATAGATTTGAGTACTCCTTCTATAAAAAATGAGCTTGTAGAGAAATTTGATACCACAAAAGAAGGAATATGGCTTAGAGATAATTGCTATAAATATGGATTTATAATAAGATATCCTAAGAGTAAGGAAGATATAACTGGATATGCTTATGAACCATGGCATGTGCGGTATGTAGGAAAAGAAGTGGCACAAGAAATCTATGATAAAGCTTTGACTTTAGAAGAGTACTTAAAAGAGAGAGAAGTTGTATAGATAAGAGTGAAAAGGTGATGGAATGATTTTAAGGCTGGCTATTATAAATGAAAGAGTATTTTTAGGTAGTGATATTTTAGGCTGAAGATGATAAAGCCTAAAGTATTACTGCCTTTTATGGTTTTGGGGTAAAAAAATATATGAGACCTTCATGTTAGAAGATCTCATTCTCTTTGTATATCTAAATAAAACTATTTACTATTAGTGATATCATTTTTCACTGCTTTAGCTGCCGCTAGGGCTGAACTCCAAGCCCATTGAAGATTAAAGCCACCGCAGTCTCCATTTACATCTAAGACCTCACCACAGAAGAATAAATTTTTACATAGCTTTGATTCTAGAGAATTAGAGTTTACTTCACTAGTATCTACGCCACCAACTGTAACTTGTGCATTAGAAAATGAATTAGTATCACTGACTTCAAATGCCCATGATTTTAAAAGATTATATATGTTTGATTTTTCTTCCCACTCAAGCTCGTAACATGGTTTATGAAGGGAAGATATATGAGCTTCCTTTAAAATAGTTGGAATGAGCTTCTTGTTTATTATTCCGATAAAGCTTTCCGTAACACTTCTATGACCAAACATTCCAAAATGACCTTCTAAAAAGTTAATTAAAGTATCTTCATCCATATCAGGAAGCATATCTATTTTTATCTGAACCTTTTTTTTCATACTTAAAGCAATGGATGCATTACTGCTAATTTGAAGAATAGGAGGACCAGATATTCCATAATCAGTGAATAGTATTTCACCAAATTCTCTTCTAATAAGTTTATCATTAATGAATAAATCTACCCAACCGTTAAATTTCACACCTGATAGAGCTTTTAAATGAGGATAGTTTAACTTTAACTGAACGATACCTGGAAGCGGATTTATTATATTGTGGCCTAAAGTTTTTGCTAAAGTATAACCAGAACCATCAGAACCTGTGTTAGCTGCACTTTTTCCACCAGTACATAAAATTAGTTTTTTACAACTGAAGGTGTCCTCACTATTTTTTATAGACAAAGTAAAACCTTTTTTGGTTTTTATTATTGAATTTACTTTGTGGTTGAGGTATAAAGGTATTTCTTTATCATCTAAAGCCATTCTAAATATATCTATGACTGAAGAAGCTTGAAGGGAACGAGGATACATTTTACCGTTCTCTAGTTCTATTAGAGGAAGACCTAAAATTGAAAAGAAATTTATAGTATCGTTTACCGAAAAGTTTTTTAATGTGTCTGTAAAAAAGTCATTATTTTTGCTGTGATAACTTAAAAAAGGTTCTTTTATAGAACTATTAGTTATATTACATCTACCATTTCCGGTAGTTAAAACTTTTTTGCATATTCTATCTGTACCTTCAAGAAGGACAACATCAAGTCCGAAATCTTTGCAGGCAATAGCACACATAACTCCTGATGCACCGCCACCTATAATTATAACATCATGATGATTCATAAGTTTATCTCCTTTATTTAAAATAGAGTCTAATAAAATCAATAGGATTTATCATTAATTATATCATAGAGTAAAAAAACTAAAAGTTTTTTGAAAAAAATTATAAAAATATGTTGACATAGAAGCAGAATTTCGGTATTATAGTCTATGTCAGGTTCGCAAGAACAAATGACAAATGAATGTGATGAATAACTGGCTCCTTGGTCAAGCGGTTAAGACACCACCCTTTCACGGTGGTAACAGGGGTTCGATTCCCCTAGGAGTCACCATAAAGAAAAGGTAGATGATAATTCATTTACCTTTTTTGTGTTAATAAGTAGTAGAGCTGATGAGAAAGTGTTCTTTAGAATATTGCCCTTTCAAAGTATAATTAAATTTTTAGTTGGATATAATATGGATCACTTTAATTTCAAAAGTAATGATATTTATAGAAGAAATTAATAGATATATTCTTTATTATTGATAAAATTAGTTATAAAACTTAAAAAAATCATTGACTTCAAATTAGTGAGTAGTATAATTGAAGTGTGAGGAATATTGTTCCAAATAAACTTAATATTGCATATGGCTCCTTGGTCAAGCGGTCAAGACTCCACCCTCTCACGGTGGCATCAGGAGTTCGAATCTCCTAGGAGTCACCATATAGCAAGCGCAAATACATGAATTTAAATTAGATATTATCTAAAAAGTTCATGTATTTGCGTTTTTTTATAAAAAGTTTATAGAAAAAAGATTTAGTGCAATGATCATATATGGTAATAAATTGTAAGGTTTTCTGAAATTGATTAAGTTGAACTAAAATATAATTAAGATAATACATATAGTCCACAAAAATCTTTGAATATACACACAACTGTGGATAAAATATGTGGACAATGTTGATAAGTTAGGACAAACCTGTTGAAAAAGTAGAAAAAGTTATTTAATTTTAAGATTTAATGATGTTTTATAGGAAAAACATGAAATGAAAACTTCTATGTTGTGTGTTATAATGATAAATATATTTAAAAGAAAAATAGTTTAAATAAATACTATTAAGAAGCAATTAAAAAAAATGGAGAAACTATGAAAATAGATAAAAATGTTAGAACAGCTAAATTTGTAAAAAGACCAAATAGATTTCAAGGATATGTTGATATAGATGGAACTGAAGAGATGGTACATGTACCTAATACAGGGAGATGCAGAGAAATACTTAAAGAAGGGGCTACTGTACTTATAAGAGCAGAAGATAATCCTAATAGAAAAACTAGATATAGTTTAATTGCAGCATACAAAGGGAAAAGACTTATAAACATAGACTCGCAAGCTCCTAATAAAATAGCAGAAGAAGCTCTTAAAAATGAAGTTATTGAGGATTTAAAAGAATACAGAGATATACGAAGAGAAAAAACTTTCGGTAACAGCAGATTTGATTTCAAGTTATGCATAGAAAGACAAGATGAAGATGAGCTTATAGCATCACCAGAAAATGAGTATTATCTTGAGGTAAAAGGAGTTACATTAGAAGACAATAGGGAAACACGATTTCCTGATGCACCTACGGAACGAGGAACTAAACACCTTCTTGAACTTATTGAGGTTAAAAAAAGCGGAAGAGGTGCAGGTGTATTATTTGTCATACAGATGGATGATATAGATTATTTTAGGCCTAATGATGAGATGGATCCGGAATTCGGTAAAGCATTAAGAAGTGCAAAAGAAAATGGGGTTGATATATTTGCTTATTGTTGCAAAGTGGAGATGAACGAGATCGCTCTATATAAAAGAATTCCTGTAAAGCTTTAGTATAGTTAGGAGGATAAATAATGAAGTATAAATATTGTCCTATATGCGGAAGAGAATTGGTAGAAAAGTATAGTTGGGATGAAGGTGGAGTGCCTTATTGTGAGCACGATAATATGATGTATTTTGATACTCCTAAACCTTGTATTATAGTAGCTGTTGTAAAAGGTGATGAGGTACTTCTTTTAAAGCAAAGTTATATTTTTAAAGATTCAAAAGTATTAATTTCAGGATATGTAACTAATGGTGAAACGGTTGAAGAGACAGTTTCAAGAGAGGTTTTAGAGGAAACGGGAATTGAAATAGAAGATATGATGTACTTGGGAAGTCACTACTTACAGGCTAAGGAGATAATAATGCTTACATATATATGCAGATACAAATCAGGTGAGATAAAAAAATCTGATGAAGTAGAAGGAATAGGATGGGAAAAGCTTAACAATGCAATATCAGAAATGAAGCAGGACGATATAGGCAAAGCTGTTATGATGAAAGTTTTACAGCTTACAAGTATTTGGAATAATGAAATATTTAAGCATATAAGGTATGTACAAAACAGTTAGAGATATAAAGTGAGAAAGTAGGTGGGGGCTAGGTTGAAGAAAAATATGTCTAAGATTTTAAGGGGCATAATTATAATTTTAATTACTATAGTATCTATAATATGTTTCTATACTCTAAGAGAAACACTTATCTCTAAATATAACAAGACTGAAGGAGAAGCTATAGTATTAAATAGCAGTGATATTTTAAGGGGAACCCCAGTAGATTATATAGAAAATTCAGGAGTGAAAATTCCTATATTAAGTTATTCTTTCATAAATGACAGTGGAGAACCATTATCTCTATCAAAAGCTACTTTTGAAAGTCATATAGAATGGCTTAATGAGAATGGTTACACTTTTTTAAGTGCAAAAGAAGCCTATGAGATGATTACTACAGGAAATAATGTGCCTAAAAGACCTATAGTAATAAGCTTTGAAGATGGTTATGATGATGTTTTTACTAATGCATATCCAATTCTTAAGAAATATAATGCAAAGGCAACAGTATTTATTTCTAGTGATAATATAAACAAGGAATCTTATTTAAGTGAATTTATGATGAAGACCATGTACGAAGATGGCATAAGCTTTCAAGGGCATAGTATGAACAATAAAAAATTACAGCTTTTGCATTATGATGAGCAATATAAATATTTAAAAGAATCTAAAGAAAAAATAGAGAGCATATTAAAAAATAAGGTTGAAATTATTATGTATCCATATGGAAGTTATGATGGAGACACTATAACTGTTATGGACAAGCTCGGATACAAAATGGGCATTGGAAATAGATATGGATATGCTAGAGAAAGCAATGGAATATATAATGTAAGACGTATAAAAATAACTATGAATAACAAAGATATGAATAGCTTTAGGGATATTTTTAAGGGAATGAAATAGGTTTAAAAATAATGAAGTTAGAAAATTAATATTGATAGTAAAAATAGGCATAAATAAGGCTAAGGAAATATCAAATATATTTCCTTAGCCCTTATTTTATCCAATGTATTTAGAAGTTAAATTAAATGATTCCTAGTTATTTTTCCTTTTCACTTCTATAACCAATATATCTTCTTCAAAAATTATATCTACAGAATCTATCATCATACCAACTAGAGATAATTCGTTTTCCCCTTCAGTATCTCCAGTAAGCTCCCAATAATATTCTTCCATCTCATGACATCTTGGAACGTTTAGAGATGTTTCAAGATAATCAATATCGTTTTTTGTTATATTTGGAACATAACATTTTAAAGTAAATGTTATTAAGTCATTGTCTACATCTAAATTAATGGATATGTGTTCTGCACCCTTTAAGTAGCAATAGGAAGTTAATTCATCTAAAATTCGAATATTCTTTTGTCTATCGTGCGTCAATTGGTCTGCTCCCTTCTAAATGCATGTATTAGTGGTATAAGTGTCATGGCAACAAAGCCTCCTGCTAAACCGTTATTATAAAGGTTTAGTCCTCCATGCAAATAACCGGTATTCATTACTGTGCAAACATGCAGGAATCCGGCAAGAATTCCATACTTCCATCCAAATTGACCAGCTATAGGAGCTAGTGTAGTACTGAAAAGCATGGATATAAGCATTTGAGGTGATGCTATACCCCATATATTTAGTACTGAAGATAATAGGGCACCAATCATTATAGGTATTACGTTAAGAGGATGTTTACCAAAGGCCCCAAAACCTACGATAGTCATAATACCACCCATAGTAGGACCATTTAATTCTCCTCCTATAATTATTACTATAATTGTAGAAAGTATACCTAAAATCCCCATATTAATATAAGCGGCTTTACCATACATTATATAATAATCAGATACAAGTCTACCACTGTGTTTAGTTATTTTTGAAGTGTTTTTTAAAGCATCTTTATTATCATAAACTCCAAAGCCTATAAGAATCAAGAATATAACTATTAAAAATACACCAAAAAGCAGGTTGTTTCCAGTTGACCATATAAATTTTGATTCAAAAGTAATTCCTAAAGCTCTAAATATAGCCATCAGCATAGTTCCTAAGAGTCCAGCGGCAAATCCAACGTTGTACAAATTGTATCCTTGATGAAGTTTTGTACAGTTTGCAGCCAATGGTGAAAGTATGAAACCTATGCCAATCCCGATAGCACATCCCATTGGAATTGAGACGTAAACAGGAAAAAGACCTACGAAACTTAATTGACTCACAGCTGGTGCAAGGGATGTACCTAAAAGTGCTATTAATGAGTAGTTAAGAAAAGGTTCCTTTTTATATTTTGAATAAAGCCAAACTCCTAAAATTATTGGCCATACATTTAATACATTTTTACCAAAAAAACTAAAGCCGGCCATAAGCCATAATGACATTAGGGTAGAACCATTTGGTTTTATACCTATAATTATAAGTAGAGCAATTGACAATAGGGTTACTAATCCCGCATTAACGAAGGCAGCACCTATGCCCCCTATTGCTACATAATCAGTTATAAGAATATCTGGGCTGAAGATGATTTCCTTCAAACCGTTAAATACATTTATTGGGCCATCTACTATAAGTCCAAAAATGACGAAAATTGAAAATATAAGTATAGATAGCGAATATGAAGGGTAAAGTTTTCGCCTCATAAATAATAATAACCTCCTAAAGTTAAGCTTATTTATATTATATAGTATAAATTAACCGTTTGTAAGTAGGTAAATGTAAACGTTTGATAATTTTTTTTATTAAGAATATTAATAAGCTTATAGGTATAAAAAATTTATAAAAATTTAAGAGAAATTGTATTTTATATGTTTAAAGAAAAAGATATAATTAAAGGTACGAATAAATTTAAGAGGCAATTGGAGGAAGAAAAAATGGTGCTTAGTAATAACTGTAGGGTATGTCCTGACTACAAAAATAATAAATGTGATGCTAAAGCAATGGATTGCTTATGCAGAAGATGCCCAAGAACTATGGGGAAGTGCATAATAACAAAATATTGCAGTGAAACAGAATCTATATTGATATTTGATGACGAGTATGATGATTATGAATAAATGAATATATTAAGCCACTACTAATGTATGATATAGAACTTGAATATTAATCAAGAAAACTACACAATATATTATTATATTTTGTAGTGGAGCTGATGGAAATGAAGGATGAAAAATTTAAGTATTTAGTGGCTGAAAATTGTTCTGGATATGAACCAAATGGACTTACAAGTGCTGTGAGTAATAGTTATATGAGCAGTAGTTGTAATAGCTGTGCTTTTTATAATAATGGGCAATGCAAAAAAAGACTATATGAAAGTATGGTTATGGATATTTTTAAAAATAATTAAAAAAATATAAAATGAAAACGAATAAAAACATTTACACGATAAAAATTATATGATATTATGAGTTCATAGAAAAAATAAGGTGTTACTGGTAATGCAGGCAAGACTTAAAAATAGCAAGTATTGAAATCTGTGTGAGAACATAGGTTTATGCATGTTATCTTTAGGTCTTTTTTGCGTTCTTAAACTTAAAGCTGGCCAGCTTAGGATAAAAAGCCTTATAAATGCAAATTATATAAACAAAATATAAAATGATTTGGAGGAATAATATATGCTTAAATATTTACAAAGAATAGGTAAAGCTATAATGTTGCCAATAGCAGCATTACCAATAGCAGGTATATTACTTGGTGTTGGTGGAGCTCTTTTAGGAATTGCAGGCTTAGCTGATGCACCATCAGTATATCAACCACTAATAGCTTTTGTTAATATACCAGCAGTTACAGCTATATTGACAGTAATGAAGAATATTGGAGATATTATATTTGGTAACCTTCCACTACTATTTGCTGTAGGAGTTGCAGTTGGACTTGCAAAGAAAGATAAAGGAACAGCAGCTTTAGCATCAGTATTTGGATTTATAGTAATGAATCAAGTTATTTCAACTTTATTAGGACTTGGTGTAACCCAATTAGGAACTGTTACTCCAAGTAATGTTGGTGAATTTGGAACTTACGTTACAACAAACTTAGGTATATTCACATTAAATATGTCAGTTTTCGGCGGAATTATAACAGGTATAATTACAGCAATATTACATGACAAATATCATGAGATTCAATTACCACAAGTTATAGGTTTCTTTTCAGGTTCAAGATTTGTACCTATAATAACATCAGTAGTTATGGCTTTAGTAGGAGCAGTTCTTGCTTTCGCTTGGCCAATAGTTCAAAATGGAATAGGATATATAGCAGACCTTGTTAGAAATGCAGGATTTATAGGAACTTTCTTCTATGGAGTTATTGAAAGAGCATTAATTCCATTTGGATTACACCATGTATTCTATACTCCATTCTGGTTTGGATCATTTGTTGATGCAAATGTATTAATAGGCGGCTCATGGCAGACAATAGCAGGTGCAAACACTGCATATTTCGCTCAATTATCAAGTATGACAAACCTTGTTGGAGCATCTCCAGAGACTATGTCTACTATAGTAAGCGGTACTACAAGATTCATGGCTGGTAAGTTCCCATTCATGATGTTTGGTCTTCCAGCAGCAGCATTTGCGATGTACAAATGTGCAGCTCCATCTAAGAGAAAGCAAGTTGGATCTTTATTATTAGCAGCAGCAGTAACTTCATTCTTAACTGGTATAACTGAACCATTAGAATTCACATTCTTATTCGTTGCTCCAGTACTTTATGGAGTTCACTGTGTATTAGCAGGATTATCATTCATGCTTATGGATATCTTCCGCGTATTTATTGGAATGACATTCTCAGGTGGATTTATCGACTTCAGTTTATTTGGATTACTTCCAGCAGGTGCAGGAGTACCAACTAGATGGTTCATGGTTCTAGCAGTAGGTGCGGTATATGCAGTAGTTTACTATTTCTTATTCACATTTATGATTAAGAAATTCAATTTAAAGACTCCAGGAAGAGATGAAAATGAAGAAGATACTAAGTTATTCACAAAGGCTGATTATCAAGAAGTTAAGTCTTCAAAGGGTGAAATAGTTGAGAAATCTCCAGCAGTATTAGAAGCTTTAGGTGGAGAAGAAAACATAGTAAGTGTTGATGCATGCATAACAAGACTTAGAGTAGAAGTTAAAGATAAGACTAAGGTTAATAAGGCAGACTTAAAATCTTTAGGTGCTACTGGAGTTATGGAAGTTGGAAACGGAATACAAGCAATTTTCGGAGTTAAAGCAGACGCTTACAAGAATGAGATCAATAAAATCTTAGGAAGAGACTAGGACATAAAAATAAATATTTAATTACTCCCACAATGAAATATTTAAAAACCGAACTATAAATAAAACTTAATAAAAAGAGAAGAGTAGATTTTGATTTCTTTTATAGGATAGAAGTCATGAAGTAAAACTCTTCTCTTTTTTATATAAAAATATGTAGCTTATATTTATAATAGTATAAAAGAGTATAAGTTTTAAATTTCTATAGGGGGAAGATATATGATTAGATTTGGAATAATTGGGACGAACAAGATAAGTGATGAATTTATAATTTCAGCAAAAGATGTAGCGGGATTTCAACTTACAGCAGTATACTCAAGAAGTGAAAACACAGGAAGAAAATTTGCTGAAAAACATGGGGCTAGCATTGTTTATACTTCATTAGAAGAATTTGCAGCATCAGATTCTTTTGATGCTGTTTATATAGCAAGTCCAAATAGTTTTCACTGTTCTCAGTCAATAATGATGATGAATTATGGAAAACACGTTTTATGTGAAAAGCCAGTTTCCTCTGATTTAGAAGAGTTGAAATCAATGTTAGAAGTAGCAAAGAGTAATAATGTGATTTTACTGGAAGCCATGAGACCTGTGTTTGATCCTGGATTTGCAAAGATTCAAGAGTTACTTCCACAGCTTGGAAGTATAAGAAGAGTTACATTTAATTTTTGCCAATACTCTTCTAGATATGATAAATTCAAAGATGGTATTATATTAAATGCTTTTAATCCCAAGCTTTCAAACTCTGCACTGATGGATATAGGGGTTTATTGCGTACATCCTTTAGTAAAATTATTTGGAATGCCGAATAACATAATCTCAAAAAGTGTTTTTCTTCATAATGGTATGGAAGGAATGGGAACGGTTATTGCAGAGTATGATGGCATGCTGGCTGAGCTTCAATACTCAAAAATAACAACTTCTTATCTTCCAAGTCAAATACAAGGAGAGCTTGGAAGTATGATAATAAAAGAGATACCAAATACTGATGTTATTGAATTATATTTTAGAAGTGGGAAAAGAGAAGTAGTCATGATAGAAAAGCATGAACACAACATGTATTATGAGGTGAAAGAGTTTATTCGTCTTATAGAAAGTGCAGAAAGTGCAGAAGAACATAATAAATACTCACTGATGGAAATGGAAATGATAGACGAGATTCGTAAGAGCTCAGGAATTAGTTTTAGGTAAGAAATTAGTTGAAGAGGGTTAGTATCTCTTCAACTTAGTTTATATATGTGCATATTCTTTTAAAAGATATATTTATTATATATGCTATACAAAAACAAAATTTTAGTAGATTTCCTTTATTGGTATAAACGCAATAAGGGGTCTGCCATCTCTATATGTATTTGGATATAACTCTAGATATTCTAATCCTAATTTATAAACATATTCCCACAAATCTTCATTAAATATTTTTTTGTTTTTTTCTATTAAATTTTTATCGTTAGATACAAACTCTGCAATAATGGGAGAAAAATTACCCCATAAACCTGAGTGATTTTTACCTAAAATTATATCTTTGGCAAGATCTTTTATTTCACTATAAATATTAATTGTTAAAAGTCTTGATTTTTCTTTCAACTTATAATTTTTAACGAATTTATTTGGAAATTTAAGGGGCAAAATACAGTCTAAATCCTCAGAATATGCTGCAACAATTAATGGTTTTAGAGATATTACTACTGCAGGTTGGCTGTCTCCATAATAAATATGTGCCTTTATTTTTTCAATCTTTGTAAAGCCTAAACAGTATTTATCCTTTGCTTTGCAAATTAGACCTAAAATACCATATAGATCAGGTCTTAATTGTTTTAATTTTTGATTAGATAAAGTTAATTCTCCTGGACAAGATGCATATGTATGTAGATTAGAAGTTTCAGCTTTCATATGTTAACCTCCCTTGTTTTATTCACAAGTATAAATAGAATTTTACCTATAAAAGAGTAGCAGATAGTTTTGTTTTTACGCAAAAATAGCTACTACTCTTTTTAATATAATATTTTATTTATAATTAAATATTTGAAATTATGCTCTTTAGTATAGCAGTTGAATTCTCAACAGCTATAGGCTTAAATTTTTCATAATCCATGTGAGCTCCAGTGTTTGCATTATCAGAAATTGATCTTATAACAACACATGGAGTATCATTTAAATAGCAGGCTTGAGCTATGCTTCCGCCCTCCATTTCGCATGCTAATGCATTAAATGAATCCTTTAGCCATCTTATCTTATCTACATTTGCAACAAACTCATCACCTGTAACTATAGTTCCTATAAAAGAGTTGAAGTTACTTGAATTTTCTATTGCCTTTTTAGCAAGAGATATTAATTCAGGATCACATTTGAAATCAAATGTAGATAGTCTTGGAATTTGACCATGAGGATATCCGAAAGCTGTAGAGTTCATGTCATGTTGAATTAAAGAATCAGCTATGACAACATCTCCAGGAGCGATAGAATCTCCAACGCCACCAGCGACTCCTACATTTATAACTTTTGTAGCACCAAAAGTTGTGATAAGTATTTGAGCGCATATAGCGGAATTAACTTTACCTATTCCAGAAATTACTGCTACTACTTTTTTGTTTAAAATATAACCCTCATGAAATGTCATATGAGCTATTGTTCTTGTTGTTTCAGCTTTCATTTCACCTAATAAAGGCTGAAGTTCTTCTTCCATTGCGGCAATTATACCTAGTACCATATCGTACCTCCAATTATCCATAAATATTAATATATATTATTATAACAAACATCTAATAATTTATATATAAGTTTTCTATGTGGTATATTATAATAAAAAGATAAATTAATGTAGAAAGGGCGAATAAAGTATATGTTACAGCATTCATTATCAAGAACTGAATTATTAATTGGAAAAGAGGCTTTAAATAATTTAAAAAATAAAAGGGTTGTAATATTTGGAATAGGCGGAGTTGGAAGCTTTGCAGTAGAAGCATTGGCAAGAGCAGGAGTTGGAAGCCTTGTTTTAGTTGATGATGATACTGTATGCTTGACAAACTTAAACAGACAGATTCATGCTACTTATAAAACCATAAGTCAACCTAAAGTACAGGTTATGAAGGAAAGAATTCTAGAGATAAATAGAAAATGCGAAGTAATAGCTCATCAAACCTTTGTAACTGCAGAAAACATAGGTGCTATAGTCACTGAGGATGTGGATTACGTAATAGATGCCATAGATACTGTTTCATCAAAGATAGCGCTTGCAGTTTGGTGTGAGGATAATGGAATAAGACTTATAAGCTCTATGGGCACAGGAAACAAACTTGATCCAACTATGTTTAAGGTAAGTGACATATATAAAACTTCTGTATGCCCTCTAGCAAAGGTGATGAGAAGAGAGCTTAAGAGAAGAAACGTAAAAAAACTTAAGGTTGTATATTCAGAAGAAATGCCTTTAAAGCCAAAATCGGAAGATGTAGTTACCTGTAAGGAAGGATGTGTATGTACTGGAGAATCTACAAAGAAGTGTGCAGCAAAGCGTCAAATACCTGGAAGCATTTCTTTTGTACCTCCTGTAGCAGGAATGATACTTGCGGGTGAAGTTATAAAAGAGCTTATGAATATAAGTGAATAATAGTATTAATTTTTTTAAATAATTGATTTATAGAAAGGCTTCAGAAGAATGATATGTATTCTTTAAGTTTAAAGATATAAAAGTTCGGGAGTGGTGATGATGATCGATTTATCAACTATGGAGAGACTTCCTAAAGATTTCTTTCTTCGAGAAGGAACAATTGTGGCAAGAGAGCTTTTAGGCAAGCTTCTTGTGAGGAAATATGAAGGGAAAATCCTTGTTTCTAAAATAGTTGAAACGGAAAGCTATATAGGAAAAATAGATAAAGCTTCACATGCTTACGGAGGAAAGATTACCGAAAGAGTAAAGCCGCTATATATGGAAGGCGGAGTAGCGTATGTTTATTTTATATATGGGTTATATCATTGTTTTAATATAATAAATTCTGTAGAGGGCGATGCTCAAGGAGTTCTCATAAGAGCTGTAGAACCTATTGATGGAATAGAATATATGAGTGAAAACAGATATAAAAAACCTTACGAGGAGCTTACAAGAAAACAGGTAGTTAATCTTACATCAGGACCATCAAAACTTTGTATAGCATTAAAAATTGATAAAAATATGAATACAAAAGATTTGATAAATGGGAATGAACTATATGTAGTAGAAGATGGATTTAATAATGAAAACTATGAAATAGTTCAATGCAAGAGAATAGGCATAGATTATGCAGAAGAGGCCATAGACTTTCCGTGGAGATTCTATATAAAAGACAATCCATTTGTTTCCGTAAAAGCTAAAAAGGATGAAAATGTAAAAATTACTAACCGGAATAGATAATATGTGATATAATTTAATGGATTAAAAACAATAATGAGGTGATTATGTGCCCAAGATATTAAATGATGTAGACCATTTAATTTTTGAAAAGGCAGAAGAATTGTTTTGCTCAAAAGGGTATGATAATGTAGATATGAAGACTTTAGCCGCTGAATGTGATATTGCAGTGGGAACTTTGTATAATTATTATCCAAATAAGAAAGAGCTATACCTTGCGGTAGTTCTTGAGAGTTGGAAAGATACATTTAAAAAACTTGAGAAGATTGATACTCAAATTGATAGTAACAATTATATACATAAGGCTATAGAGATATTATACGATGACGTGTACAATAGGCAAGGAATAGGAAATACGATGATGAGAGGAAGCTTAGAAGGAGATAAGGAATTTAAGTATGTAGAGGAATTCATACATGAAAGCATAAAAAAGATATTTAAGGGAGTTGAAAAAAAGCCTACTTTCAGTAAATATAAACATATTGATGATAAGCTTATGTTTTTTCTAATGTCTATGATTGTAACAATGGCTAAAGGTGGACCTCAAGATAGGGATGAAAATATATCGCTGATATTTGAAGCTACTAAAGCATATTATAAATAAGAAAATGTCCTATGAAATTTTGACTAATCTTCATAGGACATTTTTTAGTAACCAGTAAAACTAATAATTTAAATCATAGCATTCTTTTGATACATTATTTTTACAAGCTCCTCTTTTTCTTCTATGGTAGGTTGTTCTAAAAATATAAGCTTTCTAGAGTAGTCACAGAATAGTATGTCTACAACATTGTCATAAATATCTATGCGATAAATATTGTTCCAGCCCCAACATTTATTAAAATAATATATTCCTTCTTGAGTTATATATATTTTTTTGGGAACTGCATAGGTACAAACACAAAGCGCAAATAAGAATAATCCCCTGTCTAATACATCTACTAAAATAAATCCATCATTCAAAAGAAATATTCCAAGATTGATAAATGCACATAAAATTAAAAAATATAATAACGGTTTTGTTATAAAGCCATATCTTAAACAGACACTATACGACTTATATGGAGTAGTGACACGTCTATGTTCATAAATCTCATGTATTATAGAAATACAGAATAGAATAAATATAAGATCTAGGGTTACATGAATATACATTTATATAGCACCTCCTTTTCCTTATTATACCAGAAAATTACGCTAGTAAGTCTAACTACCTTCTATGTTATCATATTATTTACAATATGGTAAGCTTTGGGTATTTTGTGTGTGAAGCTGACTATATAAGATTTTTAGATAACGCATTTAGAAAAGATTTATTACAATTTCAGCTAATATAGGCAGAAAGACTCCTGGTAAAAGATTTGAAACATTAATATCTGTAGCCTTTAATATATTTAAGGCAAGTCCTATGATAAGGAGACTTCCACAAGCTGTAACATTGCCGATAACTGCGGTAGATAGTATAGGACTTAGAAATGAAGCAAATATAGTTATAACTCCTTCATAAGCAAAAACAACTGTTGCAGAGATAAGAACACCACTACCTAAAGCTGAAGCAAAGATTATTGCTGTAACACCATCTAATATTGACTTTGATAAAAGAACTGTATGGTCACCTTGAAGTCCGCTGTTTAGAGCACCAACTATAGACATTGCACCTACACAGAATAAAAGCGTAGTAGATACAAAAGCTTCAGCTATATTGCCCTTCTTACTTTTGAATTTCCCCTGAATTTTAAATCCTAGATTATTTAATCTAGCATCTATGTCTACAAGTTCTCCTATTAAAGCGCCAAGAGACATACAAATGATAACCACCATAAGATTATCAACCTTTGAAGCTCCATCTATGCCTACGAATAATGCACATAAACCTAAGGCTTGCATTAAAGTACGACTTAATTTTTCGCTTATTCCTTTTTTAAAAAGAAGTCCAATAAAAGTTCCGACTACTATAGCCAATGTATCTGCAATAGTTCCTAATAGATGCATAAAATTATTCCTCCATAGTTTAATTAATGTAAATATCAATTAAATATTACAAGGAAAAAGAACTTTATTCAACTAGCTTGTAATATAAATTGAAAATGGAATTAACAATTATATAAATCTTTCCTTATTTGATATAATGAAATATATGAAATGTATAAATTAAAGGTGATAAAAATGAAAATTATAAATATTTCCGTTCGTGAGTTGGTGGAGTATGTTCTTAGAAGTGGCAGTATAGATTCTACTTTTAGAGGAACCTCTTCTATGCAGGAAGGAATAAAAGCACACAAAAAAATACAGGATAGTCAAGGTGAAAATTACACAAAAGAAGTGACTTTAAAAGAAGAAGTTAAGTATAGGGATTTCGTATTTAAAATAGAAGGACGATGTGACGGATTAATACAGGAACTTCAAGGAATCACTATAGATGAAATAAAATCCACAGCTAGAAACCTAGGAGATATAGAAGTGGATTACAATCCACTTCATTGGGCTCAAGGACAAATTTATGGGTACATATATGGAATTCAAAATAATTTATTATCAATAAATATACAGCTTACTTATGTGAATATAGAGGATTATGAGGAAAAGAGATTTCTAAAAACTTTTTCAATAAAGGAGTTACAGAAATTTTTAGAAGGCCTTTTAGATAAATATCTCGAATTGGCAGAGTTAAAAGCTGATATTGAAGAGAAAAGAGACATTTCCATAAAATCATTAGAATTTCCCTTTAAAAATTATAGAAAAGGCCAAAGAGAAATGGCAGTAAAGGTATATAGAACCATCATTGATGAAAAAAGGCTCTTTGTAAAAGCACCTACTGGGATAGGAAAGACGATATCTACTATATTTCCAGCGGTAAAGTCAATGGGAGAAGGATTGGCAGAAAAGATAATATATCTTACAGCTAAAACTATAACAAGAACTGTAGCAGAAGATACTTTTAAAATGATGAAGCAAAAGGGTCTTTATATGAAAGTTCTTACTCTTACAGCAAAGGAAAAAATATGTTTTAATGAAGAGGTTAATTGTACAAAGGAAGGCTGTCGATTTGCTAATGGTTATTATGACAGATTGAATATGGGGATAGTGGATATACTGAAGAATGAAGATATGATAAGCAGAGAAATCATAGAGAGATATTCAAGAAAATACGATCTTTGCCCTTTTGAATTCTCTTTAGATGTTTCTATCTTTGTAGATGCTATAATATGCGATTATAATTATGTGTTTGATCCACGGGTATCCCTAAAGAGATATGGAGACGAAGATTACAAGAATTATATAGTTCTTATTGATGAAGCGCACAACTTAGTAGATAGGGCAAGGGAAATGTTTTCTTCAGCCATAGAAAAAAGAAAAGTAATGGATATTAAAAAGCTTTTTAAGGATAAAGATAAAAAACTATATAAAACTGCAAGTGAAATAAACAAAATACTTATAGATATAAGAAATGATGATGAAAGAGAATATTCTACATATACAGAAAAGCCAAAGGATTTAATAATGAAATTAGTTAGTTTTACAACTTCAGCTGAAAGGTGGCTTGCTGAGAATCCTAAAAAGCATGGTTACAATGAGCTTTTAGACTTGTATTTTGAGTTTAATTCTTTTATAAGAATAAGCAAATTATACGATGATAGGTTCACTACTTTTGTAGAACGTAGCAGAAATGATGTGAAGATAAAACTATTTTGTTTAGATCCATCTAAATTGTTAAATGATATAACGAAAGAAAATAAGGCTACCATATTTTTTTCTGGGACACTTTCACCGTTGACTTATTTTATAGATGTGTTGGGCGGAGAGGAATCAGACTATAAGATTATTTTAAAATCGCCTTATGACAGAGAAAATCTTAGTTTATATATTTATCCTTTATCAACGAGATATAGACATAGAAAAATGACTTATAAGGATATAAGCAGAATGATATCTAATACAATAAGAGAGCATCCAGGAAATTATTTGATATTCTTTCCGTCCTATAGTTATATGAATTATGTATATGAAAATTTTCTTTATTATAATGAAAATTTGAAGACTATAATTCAAGAAAAAGATATGAGTGAGGAAGATAGAGAGGATTTTTTAAACAATTTTTCTAAAGATACAGAGAAAAACGTTGTTGGATTTGGGGTTATGGGTGGAATATTTTCAGAAGGAATAGATCTTAAAGGTGATAGGCTTAAAGGCGCTATTATAGTTGGAGTGGGACTTCCACAGATATGTCCAGAAAGAGATATAATAAAAGAATACTATAATGAAGAAGGAAAAGACGGATATGACTATTCTTATGTATATCCTGGAATGAATAAAGTTATGCAGGCTGCTGGAAGGGTTATAAGAACAGAAGATGATAAAGGAACTGTAGTGCTCATAGATGATAGATTTTTAAGCCAGAAATATTTAGATATGATGCCTTATGAATGGAGACATTTTAAAGTGATAAGATAACATAGTATTAATTGAGTTCTTCGGAATAGAATGCACAAATGAAATATATATATCATATGATAAGCCTATAGAATTTAGAATAAATTCTATAGGCTTTAACTTAAATAACAAAAAACTTATGCTAAATTACAAAAGATATAAGAAATTGATATTTTTTGTAATGAAAGAAGGGAAAAGGCAATATATCTAGAATAAATAGGTTAAGGTAACATGTATTAAATAATGGTTACTTCAAAAAACGAGGTGAAACGATGTGTGTAATCTAATTTGGAGTAGAGATGACCATAACAATATATTTATATCTAGAACGATGAATTCAATGAACTGTGAAAATAATGTTCAATTTATACCTCAAAATATGAAGCTAGATGAGGAAACATATTCTTTATATCTAGTAAAACATGATTTTAATGAAGGTATAAATCAATGTGGACTGTTTGCAAATATTCAGGTCCTTAATTATAATAAAAATAAATGCATAAGAAAACCAATTTATATGGAATCATATAAACATGAACTAATAAGAAAAATAGGAATTACAAGATATATTTTAGAGCGATGTAGTGATGTAAAGGAAGCAAAAACAGTAATAGAGACATTTAAAAGAGAATGTGAACTTTTGAAGGAAAATGTTGTGATTAATTACTTTGTAGCAGATAGATATGGAAATATAATTACAGATTCAAGTTATGAAAATAAAAATATATATGAAGAACATGCTACATATTCCATGAGATTTGATTTGAAAAATAAATCTTTATCTATATATTATGATAAGAATTTAAGCATCTGCAAACATCTTATATTATCAGAAGAAGTTCAAGGAATAGGATACTTTTTCAAAATGAGGCCACTTAGTTCCGTAAGAATTTAATTTTGGTAACATAATAATAAATCCAGTTCCCATTGGATTTTATTATAAAATAATCTTCTAGTAATATTCTCAGGAACTTCCCATTCCTGAGAATATTATTTTAATTAAAATTTTATGAGTTCAATATGAATGATATAAAAGTTTCTAAAGTTGAAACATATTGATAATAACTTGTATAATTACAATAAGACGGAATTAATATATTCTTAAGAAATACTATAATGATTTGTAATAATACAAGACTATGATTTAAAATATAGGGAAATATTAAGCCTAAAAAGAGGGAGAAAATATGGGTAAATTTAATGTATTGGTAGTAGATGATGAAAAAGAAATAAGAGATGCCATAGATATATATCTAAGGTCTAGCGAGGACATAAATATTATAAAATGCGCTGATGGAATAGAGGCTTTAGAAGTTTTAGAAAGCAAGGAAGTCCATCTAATTCTGCTTGACATAATGATGCCTAGATTGGATGGCATAAGGACGTGTATGAAAATAAGGGAAAGCAAAAACATTCCTATAATCATGTTGTCCGCAAAGAGTGAAGACTCTGATAAGATATTGGGACTTAACATAGGTGCCGATGATTATATAACTAAACCGTTCAATCCTCTAGAACTTGTAGCACGTGTAAAGTCCCAGCTTAGAAGATATATATCTTTTGGAAATTACAAGGTGAATCAAAATGAGATAAACATAAGAGATTTAGTTATAAACAAAGAGACAAGGCAGGTAACTGTTGAAGGTCAGGATGTAAAACTTACACCTATAGAATTTAAAATACTTCTGCTTTTGGCAGAAACTCCGGGAAGAGTATTTCCATCGGGGGAAATCTATGAGAGAGTATGGGAAGAGCCTGCTTTCAATGCAGATAATACTGTTACGGTCCACATAAGAAGAATAAGAGAAAAGATAGAAATAAATCCTAAAGAACCTAAATACATTAAAGTTGTTTGGGGTGTAGGCTATAAAATGGAAAAGTAGAGAGGAAGCTTTATGAATAATGAAAAAAAGAAAGGCCGAATAAAAAACTTTTTTGCCAGACATGTTGATTTAATAACAATATGTATGGTTATCTTTACTATAATAGCTTATCCCTATTTTGGAAGAGTGATTGATGCTTACAAATATAAGCAGTTTGACAAAGAAAAGATAAGGCAGCAGTGGATTTATGAACTTTATGAGGTAGATAATATAATATTTAAAGCCACTAATTATTTGAATGATATACCAAGTATGACGCAAGAAGAACTTTTAAGTGAAGCAAAGGTTGGAGCGACTTATATAAAATCAAGATATTATATTCTTCATAAACCAACGGGAAAAGTGTATACAAATGAACCTAGTCTTATAGGAAATGACATAGAGGCCTTTTTGAATAAGGATGCTTTATTTTACTATAAAGTAGATGCAGCAAATCCGGTACCAGCACTAAAGATTCAGCCTGATCTAGTAAATAATATAAAAAACTTAGGAGATTATGAACAGTACTACTGGACAACAGCAGAAAGTATAAGAAGTTCACATGGTAATTATGTAATTATGTGGGACACAAGAGAAAGAGCAATTAAGAATGCTTTTTGTTTAGCTGTATATATAGTTGTATTTATTTTGTATTGTATTGGCATATGGAATATAGGAACAGAGGCTTTATCGGAAAGTTTAAGGAAAAGCATATGGATATCATATATAAAAAGATTTATCAAATATCTATACCATATAATATGTTCCTTTGGAGACTTAATAAGAGTAAAGTCTGTTGCATTTAAAGCTATAGCATACATAGTATCGACCCCAATGTTTATAATAATTATGCCGCAAGTTATGTATGGATATGTTAGTATATTTGCTGTGGTTTTTGTATTTTTATATATGTTTGTGCTTATTCCTTTGTTATTGAAGGATGCACTTGGATATGCAAGAATAATAAAGGCGACTAGAGATATGGCAAATGGAAATCTAGATGCGTTCATAAAAGAAAGTGGCTCAAAGGAAGTTAAAGAGCTAGCTTCAAATATAAACAAGATAAAAACAGGCTTCAAAAGTTCTATAGATGAACAGGTTAAAAACGAGAGATTAAAGAGTGAGCTTGTAGCAAATGTATCTCATGACTTAAAGACTCCTCTTACATCTATAATAAATTATACAGATCTTTTGGGCAGAGAAGAACTTACAGCTGAAGAACGTTCAGACTATCTTCAGATACTAAATAATAAAAGTTTAAGGCTTAAGGCTCTCATAGAAGACTTATTTGAAGTTTCTAAGATGAATAGCGGGAAAGTTGAACTTGAAAAGGGCGAAGTTGATGTAGTGGAGCTTATTAACCAGTCCATAGGAGAGCTTTCCTATATGTATGATGAGAAGAAGCTTGACTTTAGAGTGAATTCTTTTGATCAGCCTATAATGCTTAATCTTGACGGAAAGAAAATGGCAAGGGTTTTTGAAAATCTTATATCAAATGCTTTAAAATATTCTCTAGACAATACAAGAGTGTATGTGGACATAGAGCAAAGAGAGGAAAGCGGTGTAAGAATATGCTTCAAAAATATATCTGCTTATGAGATGAATTTTGATGTAGATGAAATTTTTGATAGATTTAAGAGAGGAGATTCATCTAGAAATTCAACAGTAGAAGGTTCTGGCCTAGGGCTTGCTATCGCAAAAGGGATAGTTGAGCTTCACAGGGGAAAGATGTATATAGAAAAAGATGGGGATATGTTTAAAGTGTTTATAGATTTATCTTATAGCTAGATGTTACAATAATCTAACCTTTTTTAGACATGAAATAACAGGAGCTAGAAACTAGATAACTACTTATAATCTTAAGCGTTTTTTAAGACATTTTGTTAGAAAAGTCCTATATAATAGAATGTGTGATCAATAAATCTTTTATGCCCCCAATACATAAAAGATTACCCAAAATCCTTTAATGAAAAGAAGTCTTAGTAAAGGGCGCAAACCCTCTTTACTAAGACTTCTTTTATAATATAATATAAGTTATAGTTGTAAGAATATTATTATTTTTAAACCTTTAGGTAATACTAATCAATATGCAGATTTATACAAAGTCTTACAACATAATATATATTGAGAGAAGGTATGCCTTCTTAAAAATTACATCATTAGTTAGAAAGGGGAGTATATATGAATCCAGGAGAAATTTGCTGCGGATTTAAGCTTGTTGAGGAAAGAAAAATTGATGAGATATCTTCAAAAGGACTTGTTTTTATTCATGAGGGCAGCGGAGCAAAACTTATAAAGATAGAAAATAAAGATGATAATAAGGTGTTTTCAATAGGGTTTAGAACACCACCTAAGGATAGTACGGGACTTACACACATATTAGAGCATTCAGTGCTTTGTGGATCTGATAAGTTCCCTTGTAAAGAACCATTTGTAGAACTTTTAAAAGGGTCTATGAATACATTTCTTAATGCTATGACATTCCCAGACAAGACTATATATCCTGTAGCCAGTAGAAATACTAAGGATTTTTTTAATCTTATGGATGTCTATATGGATGCAGTATTACATCCAAATATATATAAGTATAAAGAAATATTCGAACAAGAGGGATGGCATTATGAACTTGATGGATTAGAAGGAGAACTTACTTATAATGGAGTTGTATACAATGAAATGAAGGGAGCATACTCATCTCCTGAGTCAGTGCTTTATAGAAAGATAACACAAACTTTGTTTCCAGATACTCCTTATAGTCAAGAATCGGGAGGAGACCCAGATCATATACCAGAACTTAGTTATGAAGAATTCATAGATTTTCATAAAACATACTATCATCCAAGCAACAGTTATATATTTCTGTATGGAGATGGGGACACAAAAGAAGAACTTAAATTCTTAAATGACAACTATTTGAAGAATTATTCAAAGATAGATGTAGATTCAAAGCTTCCAAGTCAAAAGGCATTTGACAAACCTGTTGAAGTTACTATACCTTATGGAATAGCTGAAAACGAAGATAATAATAATAAAGCATTTTTAAATGCTAACTTTGTAGCAGATACTTCTTTCAATGAGGAAGAAAATTTGGCTATGCAGATATTGGAATATATTCTACTTGAAACTCCAGCTTCACCTCTTAAGAAAGCACTTATAGAGGCAGGTATAGGTAAATCAGTTTATGGAGACTTTGATACTTCTTTAAAGCAGCCAGTTTTTAGCATCATAGCAAAGAATGGAAATGCAGATAATAAAGAATACTTCAAAGAAATCTTATTTTCGACCTTAAAAGAATTAGTTGATGAGGGGATAGATAGTGAACTTATAGAATCTTCTATAAACAAAATAGAATTTAGCTTAAGAGAAGGAGATTATAAGAGTTATCCAACAGGACTTATGTATAATATGATGTCACTAGATAGCTGGCTTCATGATGAGGACCCATTCATCAAGCTTCAATTTGACAAAGTGCTAGAGAACATCAAAAAGGAATCTAAGAATAGATATTTTGAAAATTTAATAAAAAAATATATTTTAAATAATAATCATAGCTCTATAGTTGTGTTAAAACCAGAAAAGGGTATATCAGAAAAGAAAGATGCTGAATTAAAAGAAAAGCTTAAAGCACACAAAGTATCTTTATCTAAGGAAGAACTTAATGCGATAATGAAGGCCTCTAAGAAGCTAAAGGAGAGGCAAACAACTCCAGATACAGAAGAAGCATTAAACTCTGTCCCTCTTTTATCTATAGATGATATAGATAAGAAAGCAGTTAAACTTCCATTAGAGGAGCGTAGCGAAGATGATATAAAAGTGTTGTTCCACGATATAGATACTAACAAGATAGCTTATATGAATTTATACTTTAGAGCAGATGCTGTGCCACAGGAATTGGTTCCATATGCAAAACTTTTAACTACACTCATGGGAAAGATAAGTACTAATTATACAGATTACTCAGCTTTATCTAATAAGATAAACCTTGCCACAGGAGGAATGGGAATTTCTCTAAATACTTATGGAAAGTCTGATGATTCAAAAGAATATACTCCAATGGTTGTTGTAAAGAGTAAGACGCTTATGGATAAGATGCCTGACGCCGCAAAACTTATCAGTGAGATAATGACAGAAACAGATTACTCAGATAAGAAGAGAGTTCTTGAGGTTATAAAAGAAACAAAGGCTTACTTTGAATCTCTAGCTCTTACCAGCGGACACATAGTATCATTTAACAGGTCAATGGCATATTTTATGCCAAAGGGAAGGTATGATGAAATTACAGGAGGTCTTGAATTCTATCATTTCTTATGTGATTTAGAAAAGAACTTCGATAAGAATTGGGAGACTATAAGCAATAACTTATCAAAGACATCTCAGTATATCTTCAATAAGAATAATCTTTTAATAAGCTACTCATCAACTTCTGATGAATATGAAAACCTAAAGAAGATCTTGCCAGAGCTTACAGTTGGATTAAATAGTGAAGAGCCAAGATATATAAAATATGATTTTCCTAAGCTTCCAGGAAACGAGGCGCTTCTAACCCAAAGTAATGTGCAATATGTTGCAAAATCAGGTGACTATAAGAAAGCTGGTTTCAAATATGATGGATCATTAGTTGTTTTAGAAACTATAGGAGGATATGATTACTTATGGAATAATGTCCGTGTGCTAGGCGGCGCTTATGGGGTAATGACAAACTTCAGACGTGATGGAAGTGTATTTATAGTTTCCTATAGAGATCCTAATATTAAAGAAACTATAGATGTTTATGACAAGATGTATGAGTACGTTAAGGATTTCTCTGCAACTGAAAGAGAGATGACAAAATACATCATCGGTGCTATAAACAAAGTGGATTATCCATTTACAAATTCTATGAAGGGTGAAGCAGCTACTTCTGAGTATCTAAGAGGAATAACTTATGAGGATATTCAAAGAGAAAGAGATGAAATACTAGCGATCACCCCTGAAAAGATTCAGGCTCTAAGTCCTCTTATGAAGGATGTAATGAAGCAAAACCATCTATGTGTATTAGGAAATGAAAAGAAACTTATGGAGAACAAAGATTTGTTTGTTAAAATGGTTAGAGTCATAGAATAAAATAATGCCCAGAAAGTTTTAAACTTTCTGGGCTGCTTTTATTTTTTATCCATATAATCTATAGTATTTTTTATTATCTTAAATTTCTTTCCCTTATAATAATACAAGTAAAGGAAAATACATACTATAGAACCTCCTATAGTGCCACATATTATATCCCACATTGTATCATTAAGACTATTGTTTTGGGCAGTTAATCCAAACAATGAGTCTGTTGTGAATTCCCATATTTCCCAAACTCCTGCTGAAGCTATTGAAAATATTAAAACAAAGGCTATTATTACTGCAGGATGAAGTTCTTTTCCTTTTGCATTTAAAGACCATAGGATAAGCATGCCTATAAAAGCTAAAAGCAGACCGGATGTAAGATGGAGAAACTTATCCCAATAAGGTACACCGTAAAAGTTTAAAGACTTTCCAAGATTCATTGATAGAAATACAAATATATATATGGATATAGAAATTATTGGTGGTATTTTAACCGTGCAAATTTTAAAAAATATTTCTATTACAACTATAGATACTAAGGTCAAAGCAGCGGAACTTATATAGTGCATATTTGATGTTATAAGTCCGTATCCACATATCAATAAAGTAATAATAATTAATGCAGCTCTAAATTTTTTTACCATAGATTACCCAAAAGATATAAAAATCTTTATGTCCTTTCTTTTTAAGTTTTTTAACTTCTAAATTATACTTTAAAAATATTAATAAAGTATGTCATAAATTGATTATAAAAAATTATTTATTGAAATTCTATAGAAATTTTTGACTGATCCACGTTACATAAAGTTGATACTATGGATTTTAAGGAAGAAGAACTTTTTTCTTTTGCCTTATCTATATTTTCAGTTTCTGAAAGTTTTTCTTTCATACGAGTTTTTATGTGACTTAATATAACGTCATATTCAGCAGGAGAAAGTGTTATATCTCCAATCCTTAATATACCCATTTCGGGTGATTCATATAAGGTCTTATTTTCATCTAGTATTATATCTTTTATAACTGGTTCAGGCACCATTATTGTAATACTGCTATTTTTCATATCTTCTTTAATTGAATCACTAGTCAATGATGATAAATCTATGGAATATATACCTCTTCCGTAAAAATGTATTGTCTGAAGCTTCTTGAAGATTTCAAACTGTCCCCAGCTGTCGTTGAGAGTTATTGTTTCTTCTAGTTCTGTTTCCATAGTTATTAAAGCTTGTTTATCTTTAATATCCTTTATTAAAGTTTCTTTTGAGATGAATTTTCCAGAATACTTGCTTACATCAGCAACTATCCATGGATCATTTTGACTTTTTGAAGAATGAGATACTTTATATCCAAGGTAAGCAAAAGTTAGTGCGAAGATAAGTGTAATTACAGAGGAAAATATGAGTTTTCTTTTTTTTATCTTTATCATATAAAATACTCCTTAAAATATTGATAGAATAGTTCAAGATATAATGTCTAAAAAATTATATGATAGAGTTAATGAAAGTATGTCAATTTATGCATATTTAAGGTTATAATGTATAATATCAGTATTAGTAAAATCTAGGGGCGATATCATGAGTAGCAATTTTTTTATGGAACAGGCACAAGGATTCAATGATGAATACATAATTAAAGACAATATAGGTATAAGTCTTGGTAGGCTTTTTATATTAGAACTTGATAGAGAAAAAAAATCTATAATAACGAGGATTAGATTTTATAAAGACTTAGGGGTTAATACTTTAAAGCTTATTATAGAACATATAACTGAGAAGCTGATTAAATCAAACAATTTATACAAAATAAATATTATAGTAGATGAAACTCTAGATACAAAGATTTTTATAGACCTTGGATTTTCTATAGAGGGGATTATAGAGGGAGCTTCTGTATTTGGAGGAACCGCAAAAAATGAATATATTTTAGGAGTAAGCTCTCAAAGGTTTAATAATAAGGGAATTGTAAATGGATTACTTTTAAGAGGACCGAGAGTACAACTTAAAGTTTTGACTCCAGAGCATAGCGAGAGTATTCTGGAATATTACATAAAAAATAAAGATTATTTATGTGCATATGAACCAACTCGTGATAGAAGCTTTTATACCTTAGAGGAGCAGAGAAGTATTTTAGAGGAAAATTACACTCAATATCTAAATGAAGAAAGCGTAAATATGGGAATATTTAAAGATGATATTCTCATAGGAAAGATACAACTTTCCAATATAGTTCAAGGTATTTTTAAAAATGGAGTTCTTGGATACTCATTAGACCAAAGCTATCAAGGACACGGATATATGAAAGAATCTGTAAATCTTATGATTTCATATGCTTTTGATACAATGAATCTTCACAGAGTTGAAGCATCAACATTAAAAGACAATATAAAATCTCAAAAGGTATTATATAAATGCGGATTTCAAAGATTAGGAGTAAACGAAAAATATATTTACATACATGGAGCATGGCAGGATCACATAACTTTTTATAAGATTAAAGAGATATAATATAGATATTTTTAAATATTATTATACACACTGTCATCCCTTATTTAACAAGCTATAAGATCTATTAAATGCAAAAAAATTAATTATATTTTTAAATAAAATGAAAAAAATTAAAAAATAGTGTTGACAAAATATATTTAGGATGTTAAACTGAATAAGTCGCTTGGGTGCGACAAGGTCTTTGAAAATTAAACAGAGTAAGAAATAAGTTTAGAAATAAATTT
>ERZ781272.319-NODE-319-length-42387-cov-40.901257_pt1 | contig 42387 bp, 36 predicted proteins | sample MGYA00375850_ERZ781272 | MGnify/ENA primary metagenome ERZ781272 (study PRJEB29790, sample SAMN06051246) | human gut metagenome | host: Homo sapiens | place: USA: Cincinnati, Ohio | collected 2013-06-21 | study: EMG produced TPA metagenomics assembly of the Gut...
TTTGCTTCCTTTTCCGGCCGAACGGAAAAGGGAGGGCCCGCGCGGCCTGAGCGCGAACAATCAAACTACCTCACAGCAAACTTAGATATAATAGAGTAATTATCTTTTCCGAATGGATACTTGACTATAACCAATATATTTACTGTAATAAGGAGGAGTAATATAGCGATTTATGGATTTATTATTTAACCGCCTGATTTCCCTGAAATCGAGCGGTCTCTTTGGATAATATTTACTAAACAGTATTTATCATATACAATTGACATGTGGCGCTGCCCTAAGCGGCAGGCGGTTCACTCTTCGCCTCCATAAGGAGGTGGTGCTGTGCAGTATGTTACATATGAAAGTCTTTTTAGTTTTTCACTTGTAATCGTCGGCATTATTGGCCTTGTCTTGACAGCCATCAGCATAAAAAAGAAGTAACCGCCCAACCCTCGAAAAGTTAGCGGTTACTTAAACCAAAAACCTGGAGGCGAACCGTCTCTGCGGCAACGCCACTGTTCATTTTTATTCTAAATCATCTTTCCGTTTTTGTCAACGGTTCCGGTATGCAAAATGGAAATCCACATCGCATCCAAAATCCCTCTCTGTCACTCGGGCAGAAAGGGATTTTTCCCTTTATTTCTGCGGCTTCACCACAAGATTTACAAGCTTGCCCTTGACATAGATCTCCTTGACAATCTGCATACCCTCGATCGCCGCCTTAATCTTCTCATCCTGCTTCGCGAGCGCGATCGCGTCCGCCGCCTCGATCTCCGCTGGAACATTCAGCTTCGCGCGCACCTTGCCATTGATCTGCGTGACGATCTCGACCGTTTCATCCTTGCATTTTGCCTCGTCGTAGGTAGGCCACTGCTGATCCGTCACCGTGCCACCGAAGCTCATCTGCTCCCAGAGCTCCTCCGTCATGTGCGGTGCAAAGGGATTGAGCAGGATGGTCAGCGTGCGAAGCTCGCCCTTCGTCACGGCGCCCGTATCAGCGATGGCGTTGAGCAGGCTCATCATCGCGGCAATCGCCGTGTTCGCCTTAAGGTTGTCGATATCCTCCGTTACCTTCTTGACCGTGCGGTGCATAAGCGCTTCCAGCTCCGGGCGGTAGCCGTCGCCGTCAACGGCGATGTCCTGCAGATTCCACACACGGTCGAGGAACCGCTTGCAGCCCTTGATCGAGGCGGAGTTCCACGGTGCTGCCTTCTCGAAATCGCCGATGAACATCTCATATAGACGCATGGTATCCGCGCCATACTCATTGACGATATCGTCAGGGTTAACGACATTGCCACGGGATTTGCTCATTTTCTCGCCGTTCTCGCCGAGGATCATGCCGTGGCTCGTGCGCTTCTGATATGGCTCCTTGGTGGGCACCACGCCGATATCATAGAGGAATTTATGCCAGAAGCGGCTGTAGAGCAGGTGGAGCGTGGTATGCTCCATACCGCCGTTGTACCAATCCACCGGCGTCCAGTATTCGAGCGCTTCCTTGGAGGCGAGCTCCTTGTCGTTGTGCGGGTCGCAATAGCGCAGGAAATACCAGGAGGAACCCGCCCACTGGGGCATGGTGTCCGTTTCGCGTTTGGCAGGGCCGCCGCAGTGCGGGCAGGTAGTGTTCACCCAGTCCGTCATCTTGGCAAGCGGGGATTCGCCTGTCTCCGTCGGCTCATAAGAATCGACCATCGGCAGCTTCAGCGGGAGCTGATCCTCCGGCAGCGGCACATAGCCGCATTTCTCGCAATAGACGATTGGAATCGGCTCGCCCCAATAGCGCTGACGGGAGAAGACCCAGTCGCGCAGTTTAAAGTTCACCTTGGAACGGCCCTTACCGTTCTCCGTAAGCCATTCGGTGATTTTCACCTTCGCCTCGTCCACCGTAAGCCCCGTCAGGAAGCCGGAATTGACCATTACGCCGGTCGCACAGTCGGTAAACGCTTCCTTTTCCACGTTGCCGCCTTTGACAACCTCGATGATCGGCAGATCGAATTTCTTTGCGAATTCCCAGTCGCGCGTGTCGTGCGCGGGAACCGCCATGATCGCGCCCGTTCCATACGAGACGAGGACATAGTCAGAAATGAAGATCGGGATCTCCGTCTCGTTGACGGGATTGACAGCGCGCACGCCTTTGATGCATACGCCTGTTTTATCCTTGTTGACCTCCGTGCGCTCAAAGTCGGACTTGCGGGCCGCCTCCGCCTGATAAGCGCGTACCTCGTCCAGATTCTCGATTTTATCCGCCCATTTTTCGATGAGGGGATGCTCCGGGGAGAGCACCATGTATGTTGCGCCGAAGAGCGTATCCGGCCGGGTGGTATAAACAGTCATCTGATCACCCGTGGTCGCGGTGAAATCGACCTCCGCACCGGTGGAGCGGCCAATCCAGTTGCGCTGCTGCACCTTGACACGGTCGATGAAATCGAGGTCATCCAGATCGTCGAGCAGCCGCTGGGCATAGGCCGTGATCTTGAGCATCCATTGGCTTTTCACCCTGCGTACCACCTCGCTGCCGCAGCGCTCGCACACACCGCCTGCGGCCTCTTCATTGGCAAGCACGCACTTGCAGGAGGGGCACCAGTTGACGGCCATCTCCTTCTTATAGGCCAGGCCTTTTTTGAACAGCTGGAGGAAAATCCACTGCGTCCATTTGTAATAGGATGGGTCTGTCGTGTTGACCTCGCGGCTCCAGTCAAAAGAAAATCCGAGGGACTGCAGCTGCTGCTTAAAGTGCGCCACATTGTCACGCGTCACGATCTCTGGATGGATATGGTTCTTAATGGCGTAATTTTCCGTTGGCAGGCCGAAGGCATCCCAACCCATGGGATACAGGACGTTATAGCCCTGCAGCCGCTTTTTGCGCGCCACGATGTCGAGCGCCGTATAGGAGCGCGGATGGCCGACGTGCAGCCCCTGCCCGGACGGGTACGGAAATTCCACGAGGCAGTAGAATTTCGGGCGGTCATACTCATTCTTGGCATGAAAAACACCCGTCTCCTCCCACCGGTCCTGCCATTTCTTTTCCACCTGTTTAAAATCGTAGTTCATGTGCATGTCCACCCTTTCTAAAAATCCGGGAGTTTTCGCCCGTTTTGCAAGCCATTTTACCGGCTTACAAACGCGTATAACTCCTTTTTGAAAAAGGCCACAGCCTTTCTTCAAAATGCCTCCCGCTATTCAAGATTGCTGCGGGGAGGCGTTTCAGCCGTCAATCATATCCTGTATATCGATCATCTTGCCGTCCGCCCAAAGGCGCTCAAGGTTATAATATTCCCTGCTCTCCTTATGGAACACGTGTACGACCACGCTGCCGTAATCGAGAAGAATCCAGCCTGTGGCACGGCCTTCGATATGATCTGCCTCCACGCCGAGCTTGGAGAGCTGATCCTCCACCTCGCCCGCGAGTGCGCGCACGTGCGTATTGGACGTACCGTTTGCAATGACGAAATAATCGGCCACAACGGATAATTCTGTGATCTGAATAACCTCAATATCCTCTGCCTTCTTTTCGTCCAGAGCCCGGACCGCCGCCCTTACCAAATCAATTCCTGTCATCAAATCCCTCCGAATTTTATAATCACTCTATAGCATCGGTGAACAGGGGCAGGTTTGCAAGGCCACGCGAGGCCGAGGCCACGGCAAACGTGGCTTTGCGGCTGCCGGGCAGCGCTGTTCCCCCCCTTGTTTACCGATGCTAGTATTCACCAAAATGACAAATTTACGAAGGCCGCCCAATGTCTTTTGCCTGAAACAGCACGTATTTCACCTGGATATTGTTATCACAAATATCCACCTGCTGCGCCGCAACCTCATAATTGCGGAACAGGTCTGGCAAATACAGGCTTTCAACATCTTGAGCAGGGTTGATTGCCATCACTACAAAGTCCACGCCTCTCTCCCGAACGATCTGATTCTGCTGGGCGCGCATTTCCGGCAGCCTCTCATCCTCAATATTGAGCAGACAGAAATACCGGTTGACCGGCAGGATATCTGCGGCATAGTAAAAGCCAAAATCGAGAAAACCATAGTTGAGCAAGGTGGCATTCTTTTTTTGATGAATAATCTCCGCAAAGCGATACTGGACGCACTGCTCCTTCGGCGTTCCCAGCAGATAGGTGTTCTCGCAGACGAAGTAGGAGAGCCCCGTGAGCGCGAGCGTCAGCGCAGCGGACAGTGCCATCAGCCGGCGGTTTGGCATGGAAACGCGCAGTTTTAAAAGTTTCTCTCCCAGCGTAACAATCAGATATGTAACTACAACCGCCGCCAGGGAGGTAAAGCCGGCAAAGATGAAAAAGTAATAGGTAAAATGACGCCCGCCCCAGTAAAGGCCGAGTGCAAGGCAAAGGGCGCACACGAACGGTGCGACAGCCCCCAGCCAGTTCTGATGCAGCCTGCGCAAAATCAGCAGGCCGATCACGCCGATGCACAATGCGCCGAACAGCCATGGCGTACGGTACAGCATGCGGGAAAAAGCTTCCCCTACGCCGATGAGCCGCTCACCTACCGTCATCTGAGCCGAATAGCTGAAGATATTGTGATAAAAATAAACCTCTATCAAATCATCCAGCGCGTCCCTCGCGCCGAAATAAGCAAGCCATGGCAGCGCCGTGGCGGCCATGCCACCCAGGAAGACAAAGCAGCTGCCCACTGCCCTGGCAAACCGCCGGGTGACGAGAAGGGAAAAAAAGACAACCGCCATAAACCCGATCCAGAAGCCAAGAAGAGAAAATTTCATCCACAGCACGCAGCCCGCACACAGCCCTGAAAGAAGAAGCCAGCTAAACGGCATCGGGCCGGGGTATTCCTCCCTGCAATAGCGCAGCAGCAGATAGAGCGAAAAGGCGAGCAACGGCAGGACCAGCTCTTCGGTTTCTCCTCCGTGAAAAAAGCTGGGGGAGGTGAAGGTGACCGCCGCCATCAGCGGCGCGGCGATATAAAAATATTTTGCCAGAGCCTGCTTGAAGAAAAGAGAAAAAATCTGATAAGAGCAATAGAGAAAGCCCGTATAGCAAAGGAGCTCTAGCAGATAAACACCCAAAAACGAGTGCTCGGAAACAAGGGAAGCGAGGCCGTATAAAAAATAGAGCAGAGGTCCCTTTTGCTCTACAAGATCCCGGTAAGGGACAAGGCCGTGCATCATCCCTTTGCCCACGGTAAAAAAGCACTGGATATCGCTCCCGTTATTGAGCGGATATAAAAAAGAGCTCTTCGAACAGATCGTCAGGAAGCAAAAAGACACAAACAGGCAGTAAAGCAGCATGCGCCCCTGAAAGCGCCTCTCCGTTTTACGCATTTGACATCCTTTCCCGGGCAGCTGCGCTTATGATTATTTCATTATAGGCCTCCACGCTGTCCGTATGAATCACCTGCCCTGTCTGCACCAAATCGACAATGCAGAAGCGCATTCCCTCGAGCATGGCAGACTCCAAGCTCACCTCGGCCGCTTTACGCATATCCTCCACGCCGTCATAATCACGGTCCGCAGAGATAAAATCAGCAATGTAAAGCACCTTTTCAAGCACACTCATTCCTGCGCGCGCCGTGGTATGATAGCGGATCGCCCGTAGGATTTCCTCGTCCTGTACGTGTAGAGCTGCGCGCGCATAGGCCTCTCCGGCCATCGCGTGCCAGAGCTTCGGGTTTGCGCGCTCGTCCGCCGTGAGGATGACGCCAGCCTGCTCCATGATGGAAAGCTGCTCCTCCGGAGGGCTGTTTTTCATTATATCATGCAGAATGCCCGCTGTATATGCCTTTTGCGGGTCCGCTCCGTATTTTTTGGCCAGGCGTTCGGCCTCTTTTGCCACATTGAGCGAATGGGTAAACCGCTCCGGGCGAAGCTTCTCCTGTATGGCAGAAATAAATTCCCCGTTGCGTTGCGTATCCAGCATCCGATAAAGCCCCTTTTTCTGAATATAACAAATTACATCATGCGGCAGAAGCCCTTCTGCAGCACGCCCCAGCGCGAACATCTTGCGAAGCTCAGTAGAGCTTACGGGAAACGGCTGCGTCACACAGAGTGTAACGCGGTCCCGGATATCTCCCAATGGGCCGCCACGAATATATGCTTCGAGCGATTCATACTCTCCCATATCTCCACGCGCCGCTACACACAGCCTGCACATGCGCAGAATTTCACGGGGCGCGCGCCACTGGTGAAAGGTGAGCAGCATATCTGTGCCCATGAATAAATAGAGGGATGCGTCCGCATATTTTTCGCGAAGCGCTGCCAGTGTATCGCAGGTATAGCTCTTTCCCCCGCGGGAAAGTTCAATGTCGCTCACCTCAAACAGTGTGTCTGGAAATGCGAGCTGGCACATCTGCATCCTGTCCTCTCCGCTTGCAAGCATTTGCGCCTGCTTGTGGGGCGGCAAATTTGCCGGAATGACGAGCACCCGGTTGAGCTGGAGCGCTTTTGCCAGAGTCCTCGCCAGGTGGACATGGCCGCTGTGCGGCGGATTGAAGGTGCCGCCGAAAATGCCGATGCGCGCCTCACGCGCATTGCGCACTTTCTCCTGCCTCATCACGGTGCCTCCCAGTGGTTTGTAACCTATTTTCTGCCACGTCCCGTGTCTCGCGGCGCGGAGAAACGCTTTTCAGCCTGCTTCTGACGCAACCATGCAGCGCTCTTGCGGCTGTTTGGCCGGTTGCTTATGCCGGATTTCGGCTTTTCCTTCTTTACCGGCTCATGCAGGGTAGGGCTGTAGCGGTATAAAACGATGCTGCCGCCGATTACCTGCACGATCTCCGCTCCGGTCGCCTCAGCAAGCTTTTGTGCAATCGCCTTGGGAGGCTCCGGGGTCGTCTCCAAGAGGACCTTCAGCTTAATCAGCTCCCTTGCGCGCAGCGCGTCGTCCGTCTGCGCGATGAGTGCGTCATTTACACCGCCCTTGCCCGCTTGAAACAGAGCCTCCAATGAATTGGCCTGCGCGCGCAGCGCAGCCCTTTCCTTACTTGTCATATGGTTTTCCTTTCATTTTCAAGATACTTGGGAAGCTCCTGCGCCAGCTTTCGCAGCGCATTTCCGCGGTGGCTGACACGGTCCTTTTCCTCGGCGGTCAGCTCGCCGAAGGTCTTGTCCCCGACGAGAAACAGCGGATCATATCCAAAACCTCCGCTCCCCTTCGGTGCAAAGGCGATCATCCCCTCGCAGGTACCGCGCACTGTAAAATGCCTCCCATCCGGAAACACACAGCAGACACTGCTGACAAACCGCGCCGTGCGCTTTTCCTGCGGCACATCCTTTAAATTGTCTAGCAATAGCCGGTTATTCTTCTGATCGTTTCCGTGCTCGCCCGCATAGCGTGCAGAATACACGCCGGGTGCGCCATTCAATGCGTCAACCTCGAGCCCTGAGTCATCCGAGATACACGGCATTTTGCTCTCTTTGCAGCCGGACGCCGCTTTGAGAAACGCATTCTCCTCAAAGGTCTTCCCCGTCTCCTCCACATCGGTCAGCGTAATCCCCGCTTCCTCCGCCGTGAGAACCCGGATGCCCAAAGGGGATAGAATCCGAGCAAGCTCGGCGCGCTTTTTTCTATTATGTGTTGCAATTAAAAAATCCATACGGTATTTCTGCCTTTCCTGCCTTATTTCGGAATGCGCAGGCGGGCTCTCCAGCGCTGCCTGCGCAGATACCGCCGCTCCCTGCGGAGCAGTCTGTTCTGCCTGCGCCGCTCCAGGCGCCGCTGGTGGCGCACCGTGCGCTTGTTCGAGCGCTGGTCTCGTTTTGGATCTCCAAGATAATCCCAGAGGCCGGGATGCTTTTTGTGGGCCAGCTCCAGCGGATGGTAGCGCTCGCCGCCGCGGTCATACCAGCGGTGGTAGATTTTCTTCCACAGCCGCCAGGAAAAACGGCCGATTGCCCGGATCGCCTTCGTCAATTTTCCCATCGTGATAACCATCCTTTCCGTGGAGACGCACTTTGCTGGCCAACATATCTTACTCCGCCTGCGGCCCGTCTTCCCGGCTGGCATTTTCAAACAAGCCTTCCGTAAAGGCTTCCGCGTCAAATGGCTGCAGGTCGTCGACCTGCTCGCCCACGCCGACAAATTTGACCGGAATCTTCAAATCGTCCATAATGCTCAGCACCACGCCGCCGCGGGCCGTACCGTCCAGCTTTGTCAGCACGATGCCCGTAATCTCGGCCACATTCATGAATTCGCGCGCCTGATTGACGGCGTTCTGCCCCGTGGTCGCATCGAGCACGAGGAGCACCTCGCGGTCCGAATAGGGCAACTCCCGGTCGATGACGCGGTAAATCTTCGCAAGCTCCTCCATCAGGTTCTTTTTATTGTGCAGCCGCCCCGCCGTATCGCAGATGATGAGATCGGCGTTTCTCGCCTTGCCGGCCGCAATCGTATCGAAAATCACCGCCGCCGGGTCCGCCCCCTCGCGGTGCTTGACGATCTCCACTCCGGCGCGGTCGGCCCAGACCTCGAGCTGCTCGATTGCAGCCGCACGGAAGGTGTCCGCCGCTGCGAGGATGACCTTCTTGCCCTGCGCCTTGTAATAGGCCGCCATTTTGCCGATGGTGGTCGTCTTGCCCACACCATTGACCCCGATGACCAGGATCACGGAAGGAATCGTTTCCAGCTCCATCCCTTCCTTTCCGGAGAGCATGTCGGCTACCACCTCTTTTATGACGCGCCTTAGCTTGTCCGGCTTTTTCAGATCGCGCTTTTTTACGCGCTCGCGTACTTCATCCATGATATGCTGCGCCGTCGTCACGCCCACGTCGCCCATGATGAGGATTTCCTCCAGCTCTTCAAACAGTGCGTCGTCGATCGCCGCGCTCGCCTCCAGCACGGAATCGATTGCGCCTGACATCTGGTCGCGCGTCTTTTTTAATCCGAAATTAAATTTTTTAAAAAGCCCCATCGAATCGGCCCCCTGATTTTCTCTTCCTTCCGGCTTGCCGGAAGCTCTTTATTCTTTGGCCATACCATGAAATGACCTCACCGGAATGCAAAACAGGTTTTGCGTTTATCATACCATAATACGGCAAAGAAATCCACGTGTTTCCCAAAGAAAGCTTGTGACCGTTTTTACCCAATCCCCAGTTTTTTCGCCATCTCTGCCGTTTTGAGCTCCAACATCTTGGATACGCCCTCTTCCTGCATTGTAATGCCGTAGAGGACATCCGCCTCCTCCATCGTGCCGCGGCGGTGGGTGATCAGGATGAACTGGGTGCTGCGCGTCATGCGGCGGCAGTACTGCGCATAGCGCGTAACGTTGACGTCGTCGAGCGCGGCCTCCACCTCGTCGAAGATGCAGAAGGGCGATGGCGTCACCTTCAGGATTGCAAACAGGAGCGCGATGGCCGAAAGGCCCTTCTCCCCGCCGGATAAGAGGTCGATATTCTGCACGTTTTTCCCCGGCGGCTGCACCTTGATATCGATGCCGCATTCGAGCACGTCGTGCGGGTCCTCCAGCAGGAGCTCCGCCTTGCCGCCGCCGAACAGCTCGGTAAACGTCTCCCCGAAGTGGGAGTTGATCTTATAGAACTGCTCGCGGAACTGATCCGACATCTTCTTCGTCAGCTCCTCGATCAGCCGAAGCAGCTCATCGCGGGAGGCCTCCACATCGCCGATCTGCTCCTTCAGGAAGGTATAGCGCTCGCTGACCTCCTTATATTCTTCAATGGCGCTAACGTTGACGCTCCCCAGCGCGCGAATCTGCGCCTTGAGCTCGGAAAGCCGCCGCTGCGCCTTTGCGGGCTCCTTCAGCTCCGGGCAGAGCTGCTCCGCCTCCCGGCGGGTGAGCTGGTATTCGTCATAGAGCTTATTGACCGTTTCGTCATACTCCTTGCGCATGGCTGCCTTGCGCTCCTCCAGGCGGGCGAGCTCGCCGCTCAATTTCTCCCGCTCGGCAGATTTCGCCCGCTCCATCAGCCTCAGCTTCGAAGAGCGCGCTTCCAGCTCATTGCGCTGAGCGATATAACCCTCGATCTCCTCTTTCGAGCCGCCGCTCTGCCCGCGCAGGGATTGCGCCTGCTCTTCCAGGCCGGCTTTTTCCTCGGCAAGGGCCCGATTTTTCTCCTCCATGCCCGCGATCTCCGCACGAAGTTCCTCCACACGCGCCAGATGCCCGGCCCGGCGGCGCTCCAGGGATTCGATCGTCTCCGCATGGGCCTGGCGATCCTTCTCCGCCGCAAGCAGGGAAAGCTGCAGCTCATTCTCCTGCCCGCTCAACGCCTGGCGTTTCGCGGCAAGAGCTTCCCGCTCCCCGGTTACGGCGGCCAACCTTCCCTCCGCCTCTTCCATCCGGGCGGAAAGCTCTGCTTCCCGGGCAAGCGCCGCCTCCTGGTCCTTTTTCAGGCCTTCCAGCCGTTCCAGCGCTGACTCGCGCTCCTTTACCAATTCGTCCGCTGTCGCGTTCGCCGTCTCCAGCTGGCCTGCTGCCAGACGGAGCGCGCTTTCACTGCGCACGCGATCCTCCTGCGCACGCGTCAAATCCGCCTGCGCGCCTTCAAATTCCGCCTGCGCCGCGGCGAACTCCTCCCGCGCCGTTTTATAGGCCGCTGCGCTCTCATTGAGCTTCGCCTGCGCGGCCTGCATCTCGGCGCGCAGCTTCTCGATCTCATTTGAGCGGCTCAAAAAGCCTGCGTTCTGCATACGGGAGCCGCCTGTCATTGAGCCGCCGGCATTGATGACCTGGCCGTCGAGGGTGACGATGCGGAAGCGGTAGCTGAATTTGCGCGCGATGGCAATGGCACAATCCATATTCTCTGCCACTGCCGTGCGGCCCACCTGCGCTTTCACGACCGCCTCATATTTCGCATCGCACGATACCAAATCGGACGCGACGGCGACAAAGCCCTCGCACTGGGCAAGGCCCCTTTCCTCCAGCGTACGGCCGCGCACGGCGCTCAGGGGCAGGAAGGTTGCCCGGCCGCCCTTGGTCTCCTTGAGGAATTGGATCGCCCGCTTCGCATCGTTTTCACTATCCGTCACGATATTCTGGAGCGCCGCGCCGAAGGCCGTTTCAATTGCAGTGGCGTACTGCTCCGGCACGGAGATCAGCTGTGAGAGCGCGCCGTGGATGCCACGCAGATTGCCGCGTTTTGCCTCCCGCATGACCGCGCGCACACTGCCCGTATAGCCCTCCATATTCTTTTCCATATCCTCGAGCATATTGACGCGCGAGGTCTTTTGCCTCAGATCAATCTCAAGGGACTCATGCTCCTTTTTGCGCTTTTCCGCCTTTGCGCGGCGGGAATCGAGCCGCATGGAGTAGCCCTTCATCGCATTGGAGAGCTCCTCCACCATCTCCCCGCATTTTGCGAAGGCCGCCTCTGCCGCCTGCTTTTCACGGCTCAATCGCTCGATGAGCTCGCTGCGGGCGGCAAATGTTTCGTCGATCGTCTCTACGCGCGACGTGATCTCCGCCATGGTGCTCTCCACGTGCGACGATTGCACGCGGCAGTCGGCCACCTGCCCGCCGAGCTCTGTGATCTCTGCCGCCATTTCGGCAGAGCGGCCTGCAAGAGCCTCCCCCTGCGCGTTGAATTGAGCCGCCTGGCGGGATAAGCTCTCCAGTGCCGCATGCTTCTCCTCTGCCTGCGCGATCAATTGCTCAATTGCGCCTCGTGCCTGCGCCATACGCGCTTCGAGGTGGCGGCAGGTCTCCTGCGCCTGCTCCCTGTCGCGCTGGATGCGGGCAATCGCCTCGTTGTTATGTAGAATCGAGTTATCCGCCACAGCCGCTTGCGCTTCGAGCCGGGCGGCCTCCTCCTCCAGCCGGGCGGCCCCGTGGCGTACTTCATCGATGCGCACCGTAACCTCCTGCGACTGGGCGATGATCGATTCGATCTCCTCTTCGATTTCAGCAAGCTCCCGCTGCGCGCCCTCATGCTGGGCATTGGCAAGCGCGATCTTGTGCTCCTGCTCGCGCAGGCGCTCGTTGGACTGCCGGATCGTATGCAGCCACAGGCCGATCTCCAGCTCCTTTTTCTCCTGCGCCAGCACCAGGAACTGCTCCGCTTTTTCGCTCTGCTCGCGCAGGGGCTCCACGCGCGCTTCCAGCTCTGAGAGGATATCTTTCAGGCGCACCAAGTTCTCCTGCGCCTGCTCGAGTCTCCGGTTGGCGTCCGCCCGCCGGTAGCGGTAGTGGGAGATCCCCGCCGCCTCCTCGAACATCTCGCGCCGCTCTCCGGATTTTGCGGAGATCATATCCGCGATCTTGCCCTGGCTGACGATCGAATAGCCATCGCGCCCAAGGCCCGTGTCCATAAACAGCTCGTGGATATCCTTCAGCCGCACGGCATTTCCATTGATGCGGTATTCGCCCTCTCCGGAGCGGTAGTAGCGGCGGGTGACCGCCACCTCGTCCTCTTCGAGGGAAAGGGAGCGGTCGCTATTATCGAGCCGCAGTGTGACCTCCGCAAAGCCCTGCGCCCTGCGCACCCCGGTTCCGCTGAAAACCACATCCTCCATCTTGGAGCCGCGCAGGCTTTTGGTGGATTGTTCGCCGAGCACCCAGCGCACCGCGTCGGAGACGTTGCTCTTTCCGCTGCCGTTGGGGCCGACGACGCAGGTGATCCCCTTGTCAAAGGTGAGCACGGTCTTATCCGGGAAGGACTTAAAGCCCTGCATTTCAAGCGATTTTAAAATCATCCGGTATGGAACCTCCATGTTCAGACGACAGCCATCAGATCTCAGACATCAGCGCGAAGGGCCGCCTCCGCTCACGTCTGACATCTCATCTCTGGCGCTCTGCCTTTACTTCATATTTTTGACACGATGCATCAGCTTTGACCCGGCAGTCGAAGCCCTGCTCCTTCAGCCTTTCCAGATTCCTGCGGCGCTGGCCTGTCATCTGGGAAACAAAGCGCGGTGCAACCCGTAAAACGGCTTTTCCGCCCTGCGGGAGAATAGGCCGTAAAGCGGAGCATGCATTTTGATAATAGAGTTCGCCCTCACACAATTCCCGGAACGCCGGATGCCATGGCCCTGCAAGATATCCCTCCTGCACCTCTCCGCCCGCATGCAGCCCAAGGCGGATCACGGGCACACCCGCTTCCTCGCACAGCAGTAAAAGCGCTGCGCACAGCTGCACCGCCTCTTCCAGCGGTTGCGGTATGTAGTTGCCCGCCCGGTAAAGCCGCGCCAGGGGCGTACCTTCCAGCACGATGGTAGGATAGATCCGCATGGTATCGGGCCTGAGCGAAAGGAGCCTGCGCGCCGAGGCCACCGACCCTTCCGGCGTATCGCCCGGAAGGCCCGTCATCATCTGAAGCCCGAGTTCGAAGCCCATCTCCTGGATGCGCCGGGAGGCATCCTCCACATCCTGTGCCGTATGGCCGCGGCCGTTCTGAAACAGGACGCGGTCATCCATGCTCTGTGCACCGAGCTCAATGGCGGTCACGCCATATTGTTTTAAAAGCGCAAGCATGGGGGTGTCCACTGCGTCGGGCCGGGTGGAAACGCGGATCCCTGCGATCTGCCCCTTTTTCAGGTACGGCTGCGCGGCATCCAACAGCTCCAGCATATATTCCCTGTGGATCGCCGTAAAGCTGCCGCCGAAAAAGGCAAGCTGCGCGCCCGCGCAATCCCGCGCGCGCAGGGCCGTCTCCACAGCGGCTTTCACATCTTCTGAGTGCGGCTTTTTGACTGCGCCGGAAATGCTGCGCTGGTTGCAGAAGCTGCACTGGTGCGGGCAACCCTCATGCGGGATGAAAAGGGCAATGTTGATATGCTTCCCGCTCACAGGCCCATCAGCGAGAGTGCCTCGCGCGCCGCCGCCTGCTCGGCGAGCTTTTTGCTCCGGCCCGTGCCGCGGCCGATGACGTTGCTGTTGAGATGCACTTCCACGGTGAAGGACTTGTCGTGATCTGGCCCGCTTTCATCCGTGAGGACATATTCCAGCTCCTCCTCCGGGTTCTGCTGGATGATCTCCTGCAGCGTCGTCTTATAATCCTTGAAGGGCAAGCTGTGCTGCACCGCGTCCTTGATAAAGCGCAGCACAAAGGTGCGCGCACTTTCAATCCCGCCGTCGAGATAGATCGACGCGATCACCGCTTCAAAAGCGTCCGCCAGAATCGAGGGGCGCTCGCGGCCGCCTGTGTTTTCCTCACCGTGGCCCAGGCGCAGGTATTCCCCCAACGAAATCTCCAATGCAAAGCCGTGCAGGGATTTCTCGCACACCGTCGCCGCGCGCAGCTTCGTCAGCTTGCCCTCCGGCAGATGGGAAAAATGGCGGTAAAAATAATCCGCCGTGATAAAGCCAAGCACGGAATCGCCTAAGAATTCCAGGCGCTCGTTGCTGCCATAGGAAACCTGCCGCTCATTGGCGTAGGAAGAGTGCGTCAGCGCGCGCTCCAGCAGGTTGATGTCCTGATAGGTATATCCCAGATTTTTTTCCAGCTCCCTGAGCTGATTCTGATCATTCATCCGTATGACCGTCCTTTCCACGCCCGGTATAAAAACGCTTTTTGCAAGCCTGTTATGCCTCTGGTTCGCGTTTGGATTTGGATACCGCGTTCGCAATGTTCTCGATCACGCCCGTCTCGCTGAACTGCTTTGCCTGGCGGATTGCGCTGCAAAACGCCTTCGCATTGGAGGAGCCGTGCGCCTTGATCACCGGCTTTGAGATACCCAGAAGCGGCGCTCCGCCAAACTCGGTGTAATCCATCCGCTTTTTAAAATCCATCAGCCCGTTTTTGATCATCAGGGCGCTGAGCTTTGTCAGCAGACTTTTTTTGAAAATCGCTTTGATATTGACCATCATCGCACCGGCCACGCCCTCATACATTTTCAGGAGCATATTGCCCGTGAAACCATCGGCCACCAGCACGTCGCACGCGCCGAATGGCACGTTGCGCGCCTCGACATTGCCGATGAAGTGATAATCCGACGTTTCCATCAGCGCATAGGCTTCCAGCTGGAGCGGCCCGCCCTTGGTTTTTTCCGTGCCGATGTTGGCAAGGCCCACGCGGGGCCGCTCCACGCCGAGCACCTTCTGCATGTAAAAGCTGCCCATCGCGCCGAACTGATCGAGCATCTGCGCGGTACATTCCACGTTCGCACCGCAGTCCATGAGCAAAAACGGCGCCTCATTCGACGGCAGGACGCTTGCAATCGCCGCGCGGCGCACGCCGCGGATACGCTTGACAATAAGCGTCGCGCCCACAACCAGCGCTCCTGTACTACCCGCGGAGACGAAGGCATCGCCTTTGCTCGCTGCGAGAGCCTTGAGCCCTGCCGCCATGGAGGTATTCCCCTTCTCCTTGGCAATACTCGTCGGCGCATCCTCCATCCCCATGACGTCCGGCGCATGGAGGATTTCCATGCGGTCGAGGGAAATCCCGTTTTCCTGTGCGCAGGCCCTGATCTTCGCCTCATCGCCTGTGAGGAGAATTGTAACACCGAGCTCGCGCACTGCCGTTTCGCAGCCTTTGAGAATTTCAAGCGGCGCGTTATCCCCGCCGAATGCGTCTGCAATGATTTTCATTCGTCCGACCTTCTCTCTCTATGTTGTGCATTTTCATGCCGTTTTATCGATCGAAGCCTTCCTCCCGCAGCCGGGCGGAAAGCGCTTCCAGCGCACGGTTGGAAAGCGCCTCATAGCGCGCCTTTTTCTCCCGAATCTGCCGGTCAAGCGGCGGCAGTACGCCGAAATTCGCTCCCATCGGCTGAAAAATTTCAACCGATGGATCGCTAATATAGGCCGCCAGCGCGCCGAGCATGGTCTCCCTCGGCAGGAGGAGGGGGGCTTGCCCGCGCAGCCTGCGCGCTGCATTGATCCCGGCAAGGATGCCGGAGCCCGCCGACTCCATATACCCTTCAACGCCTGTGATCTGCCCGGCAAAAAACAAATCTGGCCTCCCCCGCATCGAATAATCCGCATTTAACAGCCGCGGGGAATCGAGGAAGGTATTGCGGTGCATCACGCCATAGCGCAGGAATTCCGCATTTTTCAGCGCCGGAATCATCGAAAAAACGCGCTTCTGCTCGCCGAATTTCAGGTTGGTCTGAAAGCCGACGAGGTTGTACATCGTCCCCTGCGCATTCTCCTTACGCAGCTGCAGCACCGCCCACGGCCTGTGCCCGGTGCGCGGATCGCGCAGGCCAACCGGCTTGAGCGGGCCGAAACGCATCGTATCCGCCCCGCGCGCTGCCATCACCTCGATGGGCATACAACCCTCGTAAACGCCACGCTTTTTGTCAAACGAATGAAGCTCTGCGCGCTCGGCGTGGAGCAGCGCCTCATAAAACGCTTCATATTCCGATTTGTCCATCGGGCAGTTGATATAGTCGTCCTCCCCGCCCCGGCCATAGCGGGACTGGGTAAAAGCATGATCCAGATCGATACTGTCCGCGCTGACAATCGGCGCGGCTGCGTCATAAAAACTCAGGCCCTCTCCGCACAGGGCAAAGATATCCCGCGCAAGCGCATCGGAGGCAAGCGGCCCAGCCGCCACAACCGTAACGCCCTCCGTTGGGATCGTCGTCACCTCCCGATGTTCAACCGTGATGCGCTCATGGGCGCAGATTTTTTCCGTGACTAAGCGGGAAAACTGCTCCCGGTCCACAGCAAGCGCCCCGCCCGCGGGGACACGGCTCTCATAGGCGCAGGAGACGCACAGGGAGCCAAGCGCCTTCATCTCCGCCTTCAAAAGGCCGGCGGCGGACGCAAGCCGCTCCGCTTTGAGGGAGTTGGAGCACACCAGCTCCGCAAAGCCGCCGCTATGATGGGCGGGCGAAAAATGAACCGGTTTCATTTCGGCGAGCGTTACCTGTACGCCCGCCTGCGCCAGCTGCCAGGCCGCCTCGCAGCCCGCGAGCCCCGCGCCGATCACCGTTGCCTTGTTCTCCATCCATCGGGTTCCTTTCTGAAGTTACGATTCCGATTCCGCTTTGTCTTCCGCTTCGGCGGTGCCCTTCTTCTTGCGCTCTACCTTGCGTTCATAGCCGCAGCCCTCGTTGAGACACACAATCAGACCGCCGCGCCGCTTAAAGAGGGATTTGCCGCATTTCGGGCAGGTTTCCGTTGTCGGTTGGTCCCAGGTCATAAACGTGCAGTCCGGATAATTGCTGCAGCCGTAAAACGGGTAGCCGCGCTTTGATTTCTTCATAATCACCTTGCCGCCGCAACGTGGGCAGAGCGCGCCGGTCTCCTGCACGAGCGGTTTGGTATTCTTGCACTCCGGGTAGCCGGGGCAGGCGAGGAATTTGCCGTAGCGTCCTACCTTGACCACCATCATCCGCCCGCATTTCTCGCAGGGGATATCCGTCTGATCCTCCGCGAGCTTGATTTTGACATCCTTCATCTCCTCCTTGACCTTCTGGAGGGTCGTGTCGAAATCATCGTAAAACTCGTGGAGCATCTTGATATAATCCTCCTGCCCCTCGCCAACCTTATCGAGCGAGGATTCCATGGAGGCGGTAAACTTTGTATTGACGATTTTGGGGAACTTCTCCCGCAACAGCTTCGTCATCGCCTCCCCCAGCTCCGTGGGGTGCAGCTGCTTCGCCTCGCGCTTGACATAATCCCGGCTGGTGATCGTCGAAATGATAGAGGCGTACGTGCTCGGGCGGCCGATTCCGTTTTCCTCCAATGTTTTGATGAGGGAAGCTTCCGTGTAGCGGGGCGGCGGCTGGGTAAAGTGCTGGTTGCCGCCGATCTCCTTGAGCTTTAATTTGTCGCCTTCCTTGATCTCCGGCAGCCTGCCATCGGATTCCACGTCGTCCGTGCTCTCCTCGTATAAAATGGTAAAGCCGTCGAATTTGATGGAATAGCCGCTGGCTGTAAAGAGGTAATGCCCGCCATCCTGCGGCTCCTGCTCAGGCACCGCCTCGATCTCCGCCCGGACGGTATTCTGAATGCAGTTGGCCATCAGGCTTGCCATGAAGCGCTTCCAGATCAGGTTATACAGCTTATATTGATCGGAGGTCAGGCTCTTCTTCGCCTGCTCCGGGGTGAGCTCCGGCATGGTGGGGCGGATCGCCTCATGGCCATCCTGCGCGTTGGCACGGGATTTGAAATAGCGCGGTTTATCCGGCAGGTATTTCTCGCCCCAATGCTCCCTGATATAGTCGTTTCCCTGCGCGCGCGCCTCCTCGGAGATGCGCAGGGAGTCCGTTCTCATATAGGTAATCAGACCCACAGAGCCGATACCCTCTACCTCAACGCCCTCATAGAGCTCCTGCGCCGCCTTCATCGTACGGCGGGCTTGGAAGCCCATGCGGCGGGATGCCTCCTGCTGAAGGGTAGAGGTGATAAACGGCGGAGCCGGGCTTTTGCGGCGCGTGCCCTTTTTGACGGTTTTCACGCGGTACTGTGCGCCTTCGAGCTGTGCGAGAATCGCGTCGGCCTGCTCCTTGTTGTCAATCTTGATCTTGCCCTGCTCGTTGCCGTAGAAAGCGGCCGCGAAGACGCGGCGCGTGCCCGGCGTGAGGAATTTTGCATCGAGCGACCAATATTCCTCGGGCTTGAAGGCACGGATTTCCTCTTCGCGGTCCACGATCATCCGCAGCGCCACGCTCTGCACGCGCCCGGCGGAGAGGCCGCGGTGAATTTTCTGCGAAACAAAGGGGCTGAGCTTATAGCCCACCAGCCGGTCGAGAATGCGGCGCGCCTGCTGCGCGTTGACCAGATCCATATCTACGGCATGGGGATGCTCCATGCCGTTTTTCACGCCCGTTTTCGTGATCTCATTAAAGGTCACGCGGTTGGGCTCGTTTAAATCCAAATTCAGAATCGTGGCAAGGTGCCACGAGATCGCCTCGCCCTCGCGATCGGGGTCCGTCGCCAGAAAGACCTGGTCGCTCTCGGCGGCGGTCTTTTTGAGATCCTTTACAAATTGCTCTTTCCCCTTGATGATCGCATACTTGGGGGCGAAATCCTTTTTCACATCCACGCTCAGCCGGGCCGGCGGCAGGTCCCGCACATGGCCCATCGAGGCGGTCACCTCATAGCCCTTTCCCAGGTATTTCTGGATCGTCTTGGCTTTTGCCGGAGACTCCACAATTACAAGCTTTGACATATCATCATCCTAAACCATTATAGTAATGTATAACGCCTGCCGGATTCCGGACGGACCAGGCCATACAGCTCCAACTCCGTCAAGGCCCGCAGGATTTCCTGCGCCGGCATCTGCAGCCGGTCGGCCGCTTCATCCACATGAAGCGCCCCCGCGCTGAGCAGCGTCAGCAGCCGCTTTGCCGAGGTACTCAGGTGATCCGGGATTGGAGTCTCCTGTGTTCCGCTCTGCGCGGGAACAGCCTGCGTTTCCCTTATATTATGCATCTGTGCGCAATTATGCGTGTTGTGAGGCGCCTGCGCCCCATTTTTTTCAGACAACGGGCGGTCCGCTCCCGTCAAATCCAGCGTATCCGGATAAAGGTACTGGTATTCCTCCAGCACGTCGAGCGCCGTAAGTACTGGCTTCGCGCCATCTCGGATCAGCCGGTTGGCCCCGGTATAAGCGGAGCTGACGATATCACCTGGGACGGCGAACACATCTCGGCCCTGCTCCAGCGCACACCGCGCCGTGATGAGGGAGCCACTTTTTTCTCCCGCCTCAATCACGACCGTTCCGCAGCTGACGCCGGACAGGAGCCGGTTGCGGATCGGAAAGGTCGCCCGGCTTGGCAGCGTACCGGGTGGAAATTCGCTGACAACCGCGCCATGCCTGGCGATAGATTCCCGCAGATGCTGGTTTTCCATCAGATAGCGAGCGCCGAGCCCGCAGCCGAGAAAGGCCACCGTTTCACCGCCGCCCTCCAGCGCACCCATGTGGGCGGCCGAATCAATACCCAGCGCACCTCCGCTGACCACCACGGCACCCGCTTTGGCAAACGCTTCGCACAGGCCCTGTGCGACCTGCCTTCCCTGAAGCGATGCCTCCCGCGCGCCAACCACAGCGAGCGTCACCTTTCCGTCAAGCGCAGGCATCTGCCCCCAGACATATAAAACCGCCGGAAAATTGGGCAGCGCACGCAGCCGCGCCGGATAAAGCGGGTCCTGCGGCGTGAGGATCGTCCAGCCATTGTCTGCGCACTGTGTGAGAACCGCTCCGGCTTCCTCCGGGCGGCGGGTGCGCAGCTTTTCCAGCTGCTTTGCCGTGAACAGGCCGGACAGCCTCCATTCAAAATCCCCCAACTCAAACAGACGGCGCGGGGTTCCAAAATAGGCGATGAGCTCGTCCAAACGCGATTGCACGCCCAATGCGGATTGCAGCCAGATCCAATAGCAACGGTCGTCCATCTGCATGACCATCCTTTTGATAAATTCAGGAGGCGCCTCTGAAGCTTCATCTCCCGCGCATCATTTCCCACATGAGAATCGCCGCGGCGGCAGAAGCATTCAGCGATTCCGCACGCCCCAGCATCGGGATCGTCACCAACGCATCGCACAGCGCCATCGTCCCCCGGGTTACGCCCGCGCCCTCATTGCCGACGACGCAGACCGTCCGCGCACCAAGACCGGCCTTAGATACAGGGACCGCATCCGCGCAGGGCGTAGAAGCGAATGCCTGCATCCCCTGCGCCCGGCAGATATGCAGCGCATCCTCCATTGCACCCGTACGCAGTACGGGAAGCCGCAAAAGGGAGCCCATTGCAGCGCGCTGCGCTTTGGGGCTGTAAATGTCGCAGCCGCCCGAGACGATCAGGCCGGTGATGCCCAGCGCCTCCGCCGTGCGGGCGATCGCGCCGAGATTGGACGGATCCTGAATATTCTCAAGGGCGATATAGCTGCCATTCTTTTCTATTGTATCGTCGTCCGGGCGTTTGTCAAGTACCCCGCATACGCAAAAAATGCCCTGCGGAGACTGCGTATCCCCCAAACGACGGCTGATTTCCTCTGTAATTAAAAAAACAGAAGCGGCCTTTTCCTGTAAAAACGCCGTCTCTTTTGGATATCGGCCGATTGCCTGCTGCGTCAGAAAAAGCTGCCGGATGGGCACGCCCGTTTTCCCCGCATCCGCGCACAGCCGGGCACCCTCCAGCACGAAAAGGCCCTCCCTGCGCCGCACCGAAGCGGAAGAGAGCAGCTCGGCCACGGCTTTCACGCGCCCGTTCGACCGGCTGGTGATTTCCTCCATAAATTCATCCCCCTATGAAGAACCGCATCCAAAAAGAAAAACACGCCCGAGTCACCCCGGGCGCGGCTTTGCATGTCTTTATTTCAACGCTGCTTTCGCCTGCTCGGTCAGGGCAGTAAAGGCAGCCGGGTCCGCAATGGCGATCTCGGAGAGCATCTTGCGGTTAAGCGTAACGTTTGCCTTTTTCAGGCCGTTCATGAAGGTGGAATAGTTCATGCCGTTTTGCTTGCAAGCGGCGGAAATACGGGTGATCCACAGGCGGCGGAAATCGCGCTTTTTCTGCTTGCGGCCGATATAGGCATACTGGCCGGATTTCATAACGGCCTGCTTCGCGGTTTTGAACAGCTTGCTCTTGGAGCCGTAATAGCCCTTTGCGAGCTTGAGTGTTTTATTCCTTCTCTTGCGCGTCATCATCGCGCCTTTGATACGAGCCATGGTAGGTTACCTCCGTTAATGTAAATTTCTGCCGTTTCTCTCTTATTTATAAGGGACCAGGCGCTTGATCTGCTTCTGGTTCGTGGTATCCGCCACGCTCGTTTTGCGCAGGTTTCTCTTACGCTTTGTGTTTTTCTTGGTCAGGATATGGGACTTGTAAGCATGGGCGCGGATCGGCTTGCCGTTCTTCGACATCTTAAAGCGCTTTTTCGCACCGCTGTGTGTTTTGATTTTCGGCATAATAAATATCCTCCTTATTACTTCACTGGCTTTGCTGTTAAGAACATAATCATGGAGCGGCCCTCCAGCTTGGCGGGCTTTTCCACATTGCCTTCCTCCTGGAGCTCATCAGCAAACCGCTTCATGATCTCCAGTCCATTCTGAGGATGCGCCATCTCACGGCCACGGAAACGGATGGAAACCTTTACCTTGTTTCCTTCCTTGAGGAACCGTCTGGCATGACCGGCTTTGGTTTCAAAGTCGTGCTTGTCAATGTTCAATGACAGGCGGATTTCCTTGATCTCCACGATATGCTGATTTTTTCTTGCTTCCTTTTCCCGCTTCGCCTGTTCGAAACGGAACTTCCCGTAGTCCATAATCTTACATACGGGCGGCGCGGCCTGGGGAGCAATTTTCACAAGGTCAAGGTCCTTCTCCTCGGCGATACGCAGCGCTTCCCGCGCAGACATGATGCCAAGCTGCTCGCCTGCATCCGTGATGACCCGAATCTCCCGGTCACGGATCTGTTCATTGATTTGCATGTCTTTGTTGCTAATGTTCAAGCACCTCCAAAACCTGTTGGGCGCCGCCGGAAAAGCCGGCAGAACCGCTGTAAATAATGAAAAGCGCGGACAAACCTTCGTCCGCGCTCAACACACAAAAATCCGGGCAAAAACCCTGTTTTCTGGTATTGACCTGACACGGGCACTCCCGGCAGGTGAGAACAAAAGGCGTCCTTCTTTGTTGTACCAAAATATTATAGCAGACCCGGAACCTTTCGTCAAGCCCCGGAGGAAGTTTTTCTCCATGCTGTGATCCCAGACGAAACAGCCCCGCACACTTGACATCGTGAACGGGACCGCCCCTATTCAATTCTTCCGGAAAATAATGCTTGACAACAATGATTATATGCTCCTTGCTTCTTTCTGTCAACCATTCTGAATAAAAATTCTGCAACTTATTCCGAAAAGCTCTCCTTTTTCGTGCAAAAAAGATTGTAAAATATGCTCCAGACTGATAAAATAGAGGTATCTTCGGTAGAGAGAGGATTCTTTTTATGGATATTGCCTGGAAAGCCCTGTTCGTTGCAATCCTTGTATTGCTCGTGCTTTTCCTTCTGGCAGCCGCGGTCGGCGCCGTGTTTTTCAAAATGGTCCTTGTGCGGGAAAAGCACCCCGACGACCCGATGAACAAAGGCCATGTAACGCCCGAAGAGCTGGAGCACTGGCGCAAGGTCGTCCGGGAGGGGAACGATTGGGTCGCTTCACACCGGACGCAGGATGTGGAAATCACTTCGTTTGACGGGCTCAAGCTCCACGGTCTTTTCGTCCCCGCCGAGGGAGGGGCAACGGAAAACCATAAATTTCTTCTGGCCATTCACGGCTACCGCAGCGGCCCCATGCGTGAGTACTACTACATGCTGCCCTTTTACCACTCGTTGGGGTATCATGTGCTCATGCCGGACGACCGCGCGCATGGGAAGAGCGAGGGCAAGTATATCGGCTTCGGCTGGCTCGATCGGCTCGACTGTATCGCATGGGCAAATGATATTGTCGAAACCTATGGTTCAGACTGCGAAATCGTGATGCAGGGTATCTCCATGGGCGCGGCAACGGTGATGAACGCCTCCGGTGAAACGCTCCCGCCCCAGGTGAAGGGCATTATCGAGGACTGCGGTTTCTCCACGGCAAAAGATGTTTTTGCGCACGAGGCAAAGCTGCGCTACAAGCTGCCCCGTTGGCCGCTGATTCCGGCAGCCAGCATGATTTGCAGGCTGATAGCGGGTTACAGCTTCGCACAGGATGAGCCTGTGCGCCAGATTCAAAAGGCGAAGGTGCCCTTCCTCTTTATCCATGGCAGCCGGGACGACTTTGTGCCGACACCTATGGTGCATGAGGTATATGACGCCTGCCCAACACAAAAGACGAAGCTCATTGTGGAGGGCGCGGCGCACGCAATGGCGTATCTAAAAGAGCAGGAAGAATATGAGAAAGCAGTGAAGGCTTTTCTGGAAAGCGTCACAACGCCCTCGGCACTGCCGGTTGAGTAACTGTAATTATCTTCATACCGCTTTTCACATCTATATAAACAGCGCGGCAACGCAGGAGAGGCCCGCATCTGCCGCGCTTTATTTCTTCCTCCATTGCTTTTAAAAGAACTTCAACTGCGTCTCCTCATACCCCAGCCGGCTCGCCCGCACGATATCCGGCATCCGGTAAAGGATCCCCGCCTTGTCGCATGCTCTGGAAAACAATCCCCAAAGCTCCTTTGCCCGGCGGCTTACACAGCGGTAATCGCTCCGGTACTGCCGCTCGTACCGCTCGCGTAACCCCTCGCCCGGAAAAAGTGCATCGAGCTTTGTAAGATACCACTCCCGCTGATTCCGCCGCAGGGTCATGCCGAAAGCCGGATAGATAAATTTTGCGCCGCACTGCGCGGCTTGCTCCACGATTCCCAGCACATTTTCCGGCGTGTCCTCCAAAAATGGCAGCACGGGCATCAGGAGAATCCCGGCGAACAACCCTGCCTCCGAAAGCTCCCGCAACGCCTGAAAGCGCTTGGAGGACGGCGGCGCACCCGGCTCGATTTTGCGGCTGAGCGCATCGTCGCAGGTGGTGATGGTCAGCTTACACAGCACAGGCATCGTCTCCTGGATCTCCTGCAAGACATCGATATCGCGGGTGATGAGCGTGCTCTTCGTAGCAATCGCCGCACCGAATCCGAAGGCGGAAATTAGCTCAAGCGCGTGCCGGGTTGCCTTCAGCTCGTGCTCATAGGGATTGTACGGATCGCTCATCGCGCCCGTCCCCACCACGCCGGGCTTGACCTTCCGGCGCAAATCGTCCCGCACGATCTGGAGCGCATTTTCCTTGATGCGCACCGTGTCGAAGCGGTCGATCCGGTAGCACTCGGAGCGGCTGTCGCAGTAAATACAGCCATGGCAGCAGCCGCGGTAAAGGTTCATATTGTAATCCGTGCCGAACCATTCGCTGCTTTTCGTGCGCGTCACGATGGTTTTGGCGGGGATGGTCTCAATGGAGGGGAGCATACGATATGGCTGCTGAACGACGGCTTTTTTTCTTTTGCCGTCGCCCGGCAACTTGCTTTTCATTTCATCAATCCTTCTTCGATTCTTTTGCGTCAATTTTCGGCTTCATAGACCAGAACACGACATTCATTACAATGACAATCAGCAAGACAACTGCCATTGCCACCCAAAAGCCCATATTAAGTCCAAGCCATTCGGTGGTTCCGAAAAGGGTCATCCAAAGTTCTTTCCAGTTCATCATTTTACCTCCTTAGAGCAGTTCGCCGTAATGACGGACATACGCTTTCTTCAAGCTGGTTGCCAGCACCATATACAGCAGGATACAGGGAATCAAATAGGCGAAGTATGTTGCGGGCAATGCGACAAATCCCAGCATGGTTCCAAACACAGTAAATGGTATGATGGTCAGAATCGTAATTCCGGTCATGGTGAGCAAGGTCACCGGAGCAGATGCGTGGCTCTGAATAAAGGGTAGCTTCGGAGTACGAATCATATGAATGACAAGCGTCTGGCTCCACATGGATTCCACAAACCATCCGGCCTGGAACATACCGATATACTTCGCCTGTATAGCGGCTAACTCTGCACCGCTGAAATGGGCAGGCAGGTCATTGAACAACACACCATTTGATACGAACAACGGGCAGAATACGAAGTACATGAAAATGTAAGTCGTAAAGTCGAAGATGGAGCTGGTAGGCCCAATCCAGATCATAAAGCTGCCCACGCTGGATGCATCCCACTTCCGGGGTTTGGCAATGAACTCCTCGTCCACATTGTCCCAAGGAATAGCGGTGCAGGACAGGTCGTAGATCAGGTTCAGAAAGATCAGATGCACGCTCATCATCGGCAGGAACGGCAGCAGAGCGGAAGCCGCCAACACGGAGAACATATTGCCGAAGTTGGAAGATGCGGTCATCTTGATATACTTGATCATGTTGGCGTAGGTCTTGCGCCCCTCGATGATGCCCTGTTCCAGAACCATCAGGTCTTTTTCCAGCAGGATGATGTCGGCAGATTCCTTTGCCACATCCACGGCGGTATCCACCGAAATGCCAATATCGGCAGCTTTCATAGCTGCGGCGTCGTTGATACCGTCACCCATAAAACCGACCGTATGACCGTTTTCACGGAGAACGGAAACTACACGGGCTTTTTGGTCGGGGGTCAGCTTTGCGAATACATCGGTGGATTCCGCCGCTCTTGCAAGCTCCGCGTCGTTCATGTTTTCCAGATCAGAGCCAAGGAGCATATTGCGAACCTTCAGCCCCACTTGCTTGCAGATGGTGCGGGTCACCTTGTCGTTATCGCCGGTCAGGATTTTCGTGGTCACACCATGGTCTTTCAGGGCCTTGATCGCATCAGCGGTGGATTCCTTCGGCGGATCAAGAAACGCCAGATACCCAATCAGCACCATGTCGCACTCGTCCTTGACACCGAATGCGCCAACCGGGGACGGATTGCTTTTCTGTGCAATAGCCAGAACACGGAAGCCCTTGTCATTGAGGTCATCCACCGTCGTGAGAATCCGACTGCGAACCTCGTCGGTCAGCGGCTGCACCCCTCCGTCGCACTCTGCAAACGCGCAGATGGAAAGCATTTCCTCCACAGCGCCCTTTGTCACCATCTGTGTCTTGCCTTTCTTATCCTGTACCACCGTGGTCAGGCGGCGGCGGGTGAAGTCAAAGGGAATTTCGTCCACCTTTACATAGGTTTCAGACAGATCAGTTAACCGCGGATCAGCCGCTTCTTCTTCCTCTGTTTTATGGATAATCGCCAAATCCATCAGGTTCTTATAGCCGGTCTGGAAAAAGCTGTTCAAATATGCATGGCGCAGCACTCTGGTGTCGTCCTCGCCGTTTACATTCAGGTGATATTCCAGTACCACCTTGTCCTGGGTCAGCGTGCCGGTCTTATCGGTACAGAGAATATCAATGGCGCCGAAATTCTGAATGGAGTTGAGATTTTTGACAATCGTCTGCTTTTTGCTCATGGAAACCGCGCCTTTGGCAAGGCAAGTAGTCACAATCATGGGCAGCATTTCCGGTGTCAACCCAACAGCGATGGAAATGCCGAACAGGAATGCCTCCAGCCAGTCGCCTTTGGTGATGCCGTTGATGAAGAACACCAGCGGAACCATGACCAGCATGAAACGAATCAGCACCCAGGAAACAGCGTTGACGCCTTTCGTAAAGCTGGTTTCAACCGCTTCTCCGGCCACTGCAGATGCCATCGAGCCAAACAAAGTATGGTCGCCGACACAAACAACAACCGCGGTCGCGCTTCCTGAAATGACATTACTGCTCATAAATGCAATATTTGTGTAATCGGTCACGCTCTCTTTCTGTGCGCTGACATTGGGCGTTTTTTCAATGGGTTCGCTTTCTCCGGTAAGACTTGACTGGCTGACAAATAAATCCTTTGCTTCCAAAATACGAACATCAGCCGGAATCATGTCACCAGCAGACAGATGCACAATATCGCCAACCACCAGATCATCCATAGGAATTTCTAATTTTTCCTGGTTCTTACGGGTAACGGTACAGGTGGTCGTAATCATGGCTAACAACTTTTCTGCTGCGTTTCCACTTCTGGATTCCTGTACAAATCGAAGCGTACCGGAAATGAACACCATGGTCAGGATGATGACCACCGTTAAGCAGTCAAAATCCTCCGGTGTGTTGCCAAGCAGGGAAAAGTAAGGCAGGATCATGTCTGTGATGGTGGATACCAGTGCCAGACAAAACAGAATGGCTGTAAAGGGGTTGATAAACGCACCGGCCAGCCGTTTTGCCAAGGACTTCTTTTTTTCATGCGTTACTTTATTGGTGCCGTATTTGGTACGGCTTACGGGTACTGCTTCTGCATCTAATCCCCGAAGTGTGGTATGAAGGTTTTTCAAAACCTCTTTAATGGGATTGGTTGCCGCAAACTGAATGCGACGGTTCTGCTCGTCACGGATTACTGCCTTTTCCGCAGCCTGACGAACCTCCATGCGCTTTTCTTTCTTGTTCATTGGTCTTACCTCCTTGAATTGTAGTAGAGGCAAGGGCCATCACATGAGAGACACGGAACCTCCGCCCCCCATATGTTGCTCTTTGCCTTTGCGGACTACCGTCAGAGTCCATGCCTATCACCTCACCGTTTTATGAAATATCTATGGTAAACCGCAACGCGGATTATTCGCTACGGTAGCGTTTGCTCTTTCCGATGTACCAGACATCAAAACCGGCAACGACCAACCATGCGATCATGGCGCATACAAACCAGTGGTTTGAAAATCCCGACCACAGTCCCTTTATCAGAAAAATAATGCCATTGAGTGCAATGATTTCTCCGATATTGCGACAAAGCGGGACAATTTTAATTTTCTCTTTTTCTTCCTGCGGCATATTTTTCCATGCAGATAAGTGAATATGGCCTTTCCCACAGGCAAACACAAAGCCTGCGACACAGAAAAGAATTCCGAAAAAGATGCAGGTAAAGTCCATAAATGCTCACTCCTTCTAGTGTTTGATTTCATTCTTCAGTTTATTCAGTTTCAGAAGTCTGGCAAGCAGTACAACCACCGTAACAGCGAGGGCAAGCCAAATGACTGCGGTAACCTGATACCAAATCTGAAGCAGCAAAATTCTCTGCTCACAAAACAGCCACAGGCTATTGTGAACAATAAGTAAAGTATGAGGAAAACCTCCATCTTATAGTTCGTGATTTTCAACTTCACTCACAACACCTCCCAACCAGCGCTTACTACTTCCGGGATTGTCAATGCCTGCCCAACGATTCCCTCCAAAACATTGTTCTTCGGTTTCCCGGCAGAACAGTATTCAGCAATGATCTCAACCTTATCGCCAACAACATCGCCGCTTTCCAGATTATTCAGGCACAACGTTTTGCAAGGATTGCTGTTGATAAGCAGCAGACGGATTTCCTGCTCTGCATTTTCCTGACAAGTGACGGAAATGCGATATTGTTTTTCAGATTCATCCCCGGTAGTGATTGGATTCAGCTTTCTTGCAAGAGGGCGCAGGATCAAGTTGGAGCCAATCAGAATCCCGGCGGCGGTGATCGCCATTACATACCTCCCTGTACTTGCAAGGATGCCAATGGCGGCCGTACACCAGAGTGTTGCCGCAGTATTCATTCCACGCACTGATCCGCTGTCCTTGAAGATCACACCGCTGCATAGGAAACCGACGCCGGATATTATGCTGCTTCCGACACGGAACACCTGATCCGAGCCGTAAAGCATCGGAAACAGCGTGAAGAAGCTGGTTCCCATGCAAATCAGCACATTGATACGAATACCTGCCGGATGGCCGGTTAGCTGTCGTTCCAATCCAATCAGAAGGCCAAGCGCCAAGGAAAGGGAGATTCTTAAAACAAAATCGGTGTAAATCATACGGCTCGCCTCCCTTCGACCACGAACAATATATAAATACCGCAAGGAGAATCACATGGCTAAAACCTTGCGATTTCCTTGCGATTTGGCAAGATTTTAAAGAATAAAAAATCCCATACAAACTCAAACGATTGTATGGGATTCACCATCATCATTATAACATCTCTGTTACCACCGTTTGAGCTTTAGCTCTGCAGGGCGGTGAAACTGCATTATGTTATACCTTGGTTTCGATATAACCTGTTCAAACCTTCTCATGATGTCTCCATCACTCCGCGGCAGCAGTCCATATCCCTGTAGTAGCCTTACCTACCGGAATTGTTTAATTTTCTGCTTTATTATACTCGTATTTTTCTATTTGTCAACTGATTTAAAAAAACAAATAGAAATAATTTTTTGAACAGCGGCGCAGTGCCAAATGCAGAGATCCTGTTATGCTGATGGCAGGCAGAGAAAGCGAGTGCGATTTCCCTCTTTCTGAAAATGATCGGATCATGTCAATGCATCCCATCCCTCTTGTTATGCCTTTTTCCAGCGCTTAAGCGTAGGAAACCACGCGAGCATTTGCCCGCGCGCCTCTTCCCGATCCGTATACATGCCAGAATCCTTTTCGACCTCCAGGCAGAAATCGATCATTTCCTCCATCGTGCAATCCTGCTGAAACGCGCCGTTTTTAAAGCAGTAGCAGCAATAGTCCTCACTCCGGTTTCCATCTGCATTTGTGCCGAAGTGCGCGTCCTCCGTCATCGGCATGCCGCAGCTTTGGCAATACAATTCTTTTTCCATCTTGACCATCCTTTCCAGTTTGGTATTGCAGTTAGGATAGCACAAATAAGTTGACACCTGCGTGTCATATTATAATCACTCATTTTCCTCATAGAACGAAATGATTTTTCGCGCGCGGTCAAGCAGCTCCTTTCGCACCTGAGGCGGGTCAAGGACCCGGACGTGCTCTCCATACTGAAGGAGCATGCCGTATATCCAATCGTCGTCCGGCACATGAATGCGCACGGTTAGACTCCCGTCCTCCTCCGTTTGAATCGAATCATGGCAAAACGTATCGTACACCTGATAGGCCATCTGCGGTACAAACCGCAGCGTGATCATAAGCGGGGGGTGCCAGCCTTCGCATTCCGGATTTTGCCGTGCCTGCGTCTCCGGGGCGGCGTTGAAAAGGGCAGCTTCAAACCGCTCCTGTGTGAGAGACACCTCATCTATCCGGCAGATCTTAAAGGTACGCATAGCCCCGCGCGTTTCGCACCAGGCCCGCAAATACCAGCCGCCTCCTCGGAACAGCAGTTTGAGCGGAGCGGCGGTGCGCTCGCTTTTCTCGCCGGAAGCGCTGTAATAGGTAAAATGGAGCTTCCAGCGGCCTAGGATTGCCTCCTTCAGAAGGTTGAATTTTTGCTTTTCCCCTTCATCGCTGCCCCAATCCCATCCCCAGTGGGAAAAATCGACCTCGATCCAGTCGGCTCCCTGGCGGCGGAAGAGCGTATTGACCCGCCCGAGCACCTCCTCCCCGCCCGCATGCGTAGCAGCAATGCTCTGGAGCGCAAATAAAATCTCATCCTGCTCCCGCTCGGAGAGCAGGGACTTATCCAGCACAAAATCCGGCAGAAGGCTCACTCCGCCGCCGCGCCCGCGATTGCAGTAAACTGGGATACCCGCTCCGGAGAGCAGGTCGATATCGCGGTAGATCGTACGCACCGACACTTCAAAATGTTCCGCGAGCGCAGCCGCCGTAACACTGCCCTTCTCCAGCAGCAAATAGACGATTTCAAATAAACGGTTGATCTGCATAGGCTTTCTCCTATCAGATTTCAGACGATAGATAACAGATGCCAGACGTGACAAAGGCAGGCGGAATGTTTCCTGAAAACAGTATTGTCAATCACACATCTAAAAAGCCTCATCTGACATCTGCTTCATTCCGGAATCAGTGTAAATCGCAGCGAATAAGGCCGCCCGCTGAACAATCTGTGCTTCTCCTGCGGCAGGGCGCCCCAGCTGTCGTCCCCGCCGACCCCCATCTGCCGCGCGAGCACGCGCACAAACATCCTGCCGCTCTCCGGCAGATCCTTGGCATGGGCCGCCGCTTCCAGCTCTTCGGGCGACCAGCGGCAAATGGAGAGCGTAAAGGGCTCTTCCCCCGCGCTTTCAATCCGCAGCGAGCTCTTCTCCCCCTCCAGCAGGGCAAAACGCACATCCGTGCGCGCCCCGTTTTCCTGCGGACGCAGATAGGGGACGTAAAGCGATTCCACCGGGATGCGGTAAAGGCCGAGCTCCGCCGCTGCTTTCCGATCGCTGTAATTCTCCAGCGGCCCGCGCCCTAAAAAGGACAGCGTTTCATACCGGCTGTCCGCCTCAAAGCACACGCCGACCTCCGGCAACTCTGGAAGCCTTCCGTCCGGCAGAAATTGCATCTCCACCTGAATGCCCACCTGTGTAACCGTATAGGTCAGCGTCCCATGGCTCTCCGGCTCCGAGGGGACGGTAAACCGGCTCGTCACCCGCACTGCGCCGCGCGGCGCGTCCTGCGCGTCCACGGTGTAGGGCGCATAGGCGCAATTCTGCCCCGCAAACCGCCAAACCGCACAGCGCACCGGCGTCCGATTCCCGCGGTCATTATCCGTTGAGGCGCGCCAGAAAGAGGGGCGCAGCGGAGCCTTCAGGTATTCCTGCCCGCCGCGGCGGATCGATACCAGCTGCCCTGTCCGGCGGGAAAAGCGCACGCAGAGTGACTCTCCCTGAATGCTGAGCGTACCGTAGCTCTCCAAAATCGTCAGCGGAGCGTCAGGGCGTTTCAACATTCTTTCAAACGCCATTGGATTGCTCACAAACTGCGCGCGCGCGATTTCTGTCCCCGCTTTCGCCCAGGGAGTATCCTTTCGCAGGAAAACGGAAAGATTCAGATAGCACTCTCGGCGGCAGATGCGATTAAGCTCGAGCTCAAGCAGACGCACTTTGCCCGGCGCAAGCGCAAAATAAAAAGTCGCGCCGCGCAAAAATTCCCCGCCGCAAACCTGCTCCCATCGAAATTCAAATTCGGACAGATCCGTGAAAAGAAAGTGATTGCCGATTTCAATCGTCCCGCGTTCCGCATCAAGTGCGCGGAATGAGATATTCTGATAGAGCCTTCTTATTTCCGCAAGCTTCGGGCTGGGTGTGCGGTCAGCAAACAACAGGCCGTCGCCGCAGAAATTGCCGTCGTTCGGCTCGTCCCCAAAATCGCCACCATAGGCCAGATATTCTCTGCCCTGACCGTCTTTCGTCAAAATCGCCTGATCGATAAAATCCCAGACGAATGCGCCCTGCATATGCGGCTCTTCGTCGAACAGCCGCGTATATTGCCCCACGCCGCCGCAGGAGTTGCCCATCGCGTGAGCATATTCGCATAGAAGAAACGGCCGGTCCGGATGCGCATGGAGAAATTCCTCCACCCGCTCCGGAGAGGCGTACATCATGCTGTAAACATCTGTGACGGACAAATCCTTTTCCGGATTGCCCCAGACAGATTCATAATGGACATAACGGGACGGGTCCCTTTCCCGCAGCCAGTCGTGCATTTTCTGAAAGTTTGCCCCTCCGCCCGATTCATTGCCGAGCGACCAGAGGATCACGCAGGCGTGGTTTTTATCTCGTTCGTAAAGCGACCGGATGCGGCTCATGCATACATTTTCCCATTCCGGCAGGCTCCCCGGCACCGCCGGGCAGCCGGGGATCGTGCTCTCCTGCGTTCCATGCGATTCCAGATTATTTTCATCGATGACATAGAGGCCGTATTCATCGCAGATATCATACCAGTCCGGATGATTTGGATAGTGCGAGGTACGCACGGCGTTGATGTTGTTCGCCTTCATCAGGAGGGCATCCTGAACCATCTCCTCCCGTGTGAGGCTTCTTCCGTTTACGCAGGAGAATTCATGGCGGTTGACCCCCTTGAGCACCAACCGGCGGCCGTTGAGCAGCAGAATCCCGCCGCGGATTTCGAGCTGGCGGAAGCCCGCCTTCAGCGGGACATATTCCAGCGCGCCCCCGTCGCCGCTGAGGGCAAACAACACCGTATAAAGATACGGCTTTTCCGCGCTCCAAAGCTTCGCCTGCGCAATCGTCGCATGCATGGAAACTGCGCCGTCTTCTGGAACGTCCACGCTGTCATAGCCTACAATTTTGCCGCCGTCGAGCACCGTCATCTCAAGCCTCTGGCCGGGCCTCGGTGTATCAACGCGCAGATCCGCCGTCAGCTCGCCGTTTTGATAAGCCGCGTCCGGCAGAGCGGAAAGGGATACGTCCGCCAGAAAGCTCTCGTTTGCCGCATAGAGGTATACATCCCGAAAGATTCCCGCAAACCGCCAGAAGTCCTGATCCTCCAGCCAGCTGCCAGTACACCAGCGGTACACCTCCAGGCCGATGAGATTTTTTCCCGGCTGCAGATAAGGGGTCAGTTCAAATTCCGATGGGCCGAAGGAATTCTCTGCATAGCCGATGCGCTTGCCGTTGATATAGAGATAAAAGGCGGACTCCACGCCCTCCAGGCGAAGGAAAACGCGCTTTTCCTCCCAGGCCATGGGCAACGGAAAGCTCTTAAGATAGCAACCGACCGGATTCGTCTCCACCGGCGCATAGGGCGGCACGACATCCTCATGCCCTTCCCACGGATACTGTACATTGCAGTACTGCGGCGCACCGTAGCCCTGCAGCTGCCAGGAGCCGGGGACCTCGATCGTATTGAAGCCGGAAGCGCGGAAAGCCGGATCTGCAAAGCCCTCCGGCCGTTTAAAATGATTCGGGTATAAACGGAACCGCCATTTCCCATTGAGCGACATACAGCGCGCAGAGGCAAGCCCCGCCCCGGAAAGCGCTTCCTGCTCCTCGGCATAACGGATAAACGACGCACGGTCTGGCATTCGCCCGATCCCCGTGATATCCGGGCGGTTTTGCCATTCGGCATAGCCGTCGATGATTTCCTCCATGAAACGAACACTCCCGACAAAAATTCGAAGTCTTTTTCTCTCCAGCGGCAGGTGGCCACAGAATAAAAAGAAAGCCCTCGGCAAAAAGCCTTGGGCAAGTACCGATCTAAAAATCTCGTTACTCCGTATCCGCTTCGTCCTCTCCCTGCTCGCCGTGATGCCGCAGTTCTCCGCCTTCGGCAAAGCCCTTGCCCGTCAGGACGGCGGCAACGGTTTGGAGCAAAATGCGGATGTCCATCATCAGCGTATGGTGCTCCACATAATAAGCATCATAAGCCACCTTCTGCTCCACAGTCAGCAAATCCCGTCCATTGACCTGCGCCAGGCCCGTCACGCCGGGGCGCATTTGGTAAACGCCGGATTTTTCCCGCAGGGAGCGAATTTCCTCTTCCTCCGGGATCAGCGGACGCGGCCCGACAAAGCTCATCTCTCCGCGCAGGATATTGAACAGCTGCGGGAGCTCGTCGAGGCTCGTCTTGCGCAGAAAGCGTCCGCACCGGGTGACGCAATTTTTGAACTCCTTGAGCTCAGCGGTGGGCGCATTGCGCGTTCCCTGCTTCATGGTGCGAAATTTAAGGATATTAAATAACTGATTGTCGAGTCCAACGCGCTTTTGTTTAAAAATAACGGGACGGCCGCTGTCGATCAGGATCACAATACTAAGGATCAGTAAAATCGGAGAAAGGATGATAATTGCCAGCAGACTGCAGACAAAATCAAAGAATCGTTTCATTCCCACACCTCTGTACAGATTTCTCTCCCTTGAAAAATACTGCGACATTTAGTATAGCAGATTCAACGACTTTTTTCAATTGTTTTGTCGAAAAATCACAACATACGGAACCATCCTCTGAATCGATTTCGAAAAAGCATTTATCTAAACATCCTTTTGGCAGCAACGGCGCTGCCCAGAAAAGGCTGGAAAACGCAGAGGATTCCATCAGCCTGCTTTTCAAACGCCGCCCCAAAAGATATCATCCACTGCGAGCGTCGCCCGCACAGGCGCACCGTCGCATCCCGCGATTTTCACAGGCGGTGCGATTAGGAAATAGTCCCCCGGCTTTGCTTCCTCCAGATTCAGGCCCTCCAGCACAGCAACATTCTCCCGCAGCAGGGCGCGGTGCGGGCGCACCTGATTGCCCGGACAGCCGACCGATTGCGCGTCCGTCCCCACAAGGCGCACGCCGAGCGCAGTAAGCTCGTCACCCGCGCTTTCGAGGAAATACGCGCCTCCCCCGCTTTTGAACAGCACCCGCTCGCAGCCGGGCTTTACCAGCGCGTCGATCTGCTCCCCGGTCACAGGGCCCGGACCGATTTCCACAACCGTACAGGGCCCGATATAGCAGTCTAGCGGCATTTCGGATATGCTCAGGCCGCCATCGACAAAGTGCATCGGTGCGTCCGCATGCGTCCCCGCATGCAGGCACGCATAAAGTGCAGAAAGATTGCATTCGTCCCCGTTTGCAATCCGGCTGACAACATGAAGGCGCGGCTCAGGGTCGCCAGGATAGACTGGCGCTGTGAGCAGATCCGCGGAAATATCGATCAGCTTCATAAAAATGCCTCCTTTTTCCCTACAAAAAGGCGGAGCAGCGCCTTCAAGCACCCTCCGCCCTATCGCACTATTTGATATTGACCTTTCTTTTCATCAGCGCATTCGTGCCTGCAAACAGCCCGGCAGCAATCAGGATTTCAATAACGAAGCCTGCGATGCCGATCACCATACCCTCCTGCGCACCCTTGGCCGCCATGCTGGTGGCGAAGGAGACAACGATCTGCCCGGCGGCGTCGATGACAACCGTAAGAGGGATATAAGCGGTTGCCACGTATAAAAGGATTTGCATCACGATATAGATCAGGAAAAAGGTCGCAAGCGCTGTAAAGATACCAAAGCGCTGGAAGGGGCGGATATTGGACACCGTCACGGCAAAGAAAACGGCGGATACAAATACCGCAATCTGGATAAACATGCCGATTGCCGTTACAGTGAGCGCCTTGCCGATCGCTTTCATGGACGGCAGGCCCACCGTTGCCATGAGCATATCCATCATGCTGCCGACCTCTTCACCGATGGATGACTGGATATAGGCGAAAACGATAAAAAAGGTGGCGATCATAAAGATATAGCTGAGCAGCACCCAGAGGAAGGACACAATGGCCTTGGAGGCGAGCAACGCACTGCTCTTGACCGGCAGCGTATAGCTGAGGTACCCTTCCGCGCCATACAGCGTCCGGTTAAAATTGGTGACGACCGCCACGAGAGTTACAATCACACAGATCAGACCAATGATAATCAGGGCGATCGAACCGACGATGCCGACCCAGGTCACCTTAACCGCATAGGACAGCAGCATTGCGGCAAGCGCGACTGCCGCAGCGATGTAAATATTCATCACAGAATGGGCGCTCGACTTAAACTCGTTTTTAATTAATTTCCCAAGCATAAGCGAACACCTCCTTAAATGTCTCCTCCAGCGTTTTGCCGGTGGCATGAATTTCCTCGACCGCAGTATTGACCAGCACTTTTCCGTTACCAATCATCAGCGCACGGTCGAAAATGCGCTCGAGATCATTGATCAGGTGCGTAGAGAGAATGATCGAGGCGTTCTCCGCATAGTTTTTCATGATGAAATCCAGGATAAACGCGCGGGCCGCCGGATCGACGCCGCCGAGCGGCTCGTCAAGCAGGTAGAGCCTTGCTTTGCGGCACATCACCAGGACGAGCTGCAGCTTTTCCTGCATGCCCTTAGACATGGATTTGATCTTCTGCTTCATCGGCAGATGGAAGCTGTTGATCATGGAAACCGCCTTCGCCTTGTCGAAATCCTGGTAAAAGTCTGCAAAATAATTGACTGCGTCCACGGGGCGCATCCACTCCGCAAGATAGGTTTTCTCCGGCAGATAAGCGACAATACTCTTGGTATAGGGATCTGGACGGTGCCCGTCGATTTTGACGCTGCCCTCATAATCATTGATCAGGCCGGTCATAATTTTGATCAGCGAGGTCTTCCCGCTGCCGTTTGGGCCGAGCAAGCCAATGATATTGCCCGCCCCAAATGAAACGGAAATATCCTCCAGCACCTTGTTTTTCCCATAGGATTTGGAAAGGTGCTCTATGTCGATCAGGTTCGCCATGGTGCAGCCTCCTTCAGATGTCAATCTGTTTGCTTTTATGATAAAGCTTTGGAGAATAAAGTCAATAGACAATTTGTAAATTATGAACAGATATTCAAAAAGAAAAGGGGCTGCTTCCGGCGGCCCCTTTTGAATGTAACCGATTTCTACCCGTTCCCAATCGCATCGCGGATCAACTGCGGGATCAGGACGCAGTAGTCAATCACCGCGCGGATGAGCAGCGTTACAAGGTTATTCAAATCCTGCCGCCAGAGGGCGGCGTAATCTGTCGAATCCGGCTCGAACGGTGCAGGCGGCTCACCGCTCAGCGCCTTTTTGATCGCATAACTGTCGATACGCTCGATTTCCTTCGTCCCGTCGATGTCGTAGGCATAGGCGTTGTAAATCAGCTTGTCCCCATCGATGGTGATCCCTGCAAACACGGGGCGGCCCGGCTGCATAACAACCTCCCCGGCATCGAGGATCTTCTGGAAGGTCTCCGTGTGCACGGGGTAGCGCTTGGTCCCGGCCGTATTGGGTAATACGTAGGTCGTCCCCTGTGGATTATCAGCGAAGGTGATCGTCTCGCCGTTGTATACCTCCTGAATATAGGTCGTCTCCTGCGCCTGGTCGCCCTTCATCTGCTTGGTGCGGAAATACATATGGTCATGCCCCGCCAGTACAAAATCGATATCCAGATCATCCATAACTGGAACAAGGCGGTTATGCATGATCATTGTATCCGGCTTATTGTAATTCTTTCCCGCCGAATACAGCGAGCGGTGCATCATAACGATCTTCCAGTCCGCGCCGGAGGCCCGCATATCATTGCGCAGCCAGTTAACCTGAGCGCTCGTCATGGGGAACATATCGTTGGTATTTAGTACGGCGAAATGTGCGTTGCCGTAATCGAAGGAATAGTAGTCGCCTGTCAAGCCCAGAGACGGCTCCGCCGCTGACACAGGGAACTGTTGCCGGAACCAGCTCGGCACGCCGTCGTGATTGCCCGCTACAGGCGCAAGCGTCGCGCGCAGATGATGGCGCTTAAAATTGCGGAAGTACATATCCCACTGTTCATTGTTGCAGTCGTTGATAAAATCGCCCATATTGGCGACGAATTGTGCATCCGGTACCGTTTCAAAGCCCTTGTCGAGCAGCTCGCTCGCCTTCTGGAAATTCTCCTCGCTGCCCGCCTGTACGTCCGCGATGGCAAGGAAGGAGAATGCGGAATCTTTTCCGGCGTCCGTGACAAAGGTTCCCGGCTTACTCCAAACACCAAGCTCTCTATCGCCCACGCGGTAGACGTACTCCGTCCCCGGCTCTAGATGGTCGAGAACGACGCGGTGCCCATAGTTTTTCGCATAATAGCTGACGGTCCCCTCATAGGGAACTGCATTGTCAAATATTCCATAATAATCCGCCGCTTTCATCAGCTGTACATCGGCCCGCGTCTTTTCCGGCGTAAACCAGCTGACGCCGCGCTGCGTCTGCGCATCGCCGTGAAAGGTGACGACTACGCGCTCTATAGCGGCGGTATCCCCGGCTGCAAAAGCGACGGGTGTGGCAGGGGTAAATAACAGGATCGCTGCAAGCGCAAGGCTTAGGGCCGATTTTTCAAACAATCGCTTTTTCATAGACGCTCTGCTCCTTTCATTTCTTTCCCCAGTATATAAATTGATTTTATTTGTATTCTTTTTTACTTGTCAAGCGCTTCCATGAAGAAAATGAAAATTTAATCTGGCGGCCGGCTGCTTGCAATCCGTACGATTCCCCAGTATAATAACGAAGCGCAGCGCAGAATAAGGAGAGGTTGCTTCCTCCTGTTAAAAAGCTTGCGGCTTTTAATATGTACGGTATTATGATGACATCACAGGTACGCCTGCGAAGAGAGAAGTGTTGAAAATGACGGCCAAAACCAGAGAAAATCTTTCTATTGCGGCGCGTGTATGCGTTGCGCTTGTAATTCTCATCCTCATCCTTGTCAATTACGACCGGCTTACGCATATCGATATGCGCGCGCTCGTAAAGCTTGCACCGAATTTCGCTTCGGCTGTCCTAATGCTTTTGGGGGTTTATTTTGTCAAGTCCGTTTTATTCGTTATCCCCGCGTCGCTGATCTACGTTTCCATCGGCATGGCATTCAATTGGCCCACAGCATGCCTGATCAATATGGCCGGCATCCTGCTGGAAGTCTGTACAACCTACCTACTGGGGCGTTTTCTCGGCGGGAACCGCGTCGAGCAGCTCCTGCGTAAAAAGAAGGGCGGGGAAAAGCTTTTCAACCTCGATTTACAGGACAAACCGGGCTTTATCTTTCTCGTCCGTTTTGTTCCAGCTTTTCCCATCGACTTCACCAGCCTCTTTTTCGGCGCTTTCACGCAACCACGCCGTTTTCCTGTCTATGTCCTGATGTCGCTTCTGGGGCTTGCTCCCCGCGTGATCGCCTTTACGATTCTGGGCGACAAGATTTACGACCTGATCCCCATGCGCTTCGTCATTACCATCTGCATAATCGCCATCCCCATCGGGATCGTCGTTTACCTGATCCGGCGGAAGGTCCATAAAAAGAAAACAGAGCAATGACCCGATCTGGGCGGCCGGGAGTAAAGTGACTTCCCCGGCCGTCCGTTTTTTGGGTCCAGTTTTTCCTTGCAGTCCGTATAGACATGTAGTATAATAAAAACATCCAGATTGATAAAAAATTGACATTCACTAGCCAGGCAACTCCGACTCAAGCTGAAAGGATGGTTCTTTATGGCAAACATTATCGCAAGCCCCACCAGATATATTCAGGGCAAAGGCGAGCTGTGCAACATCCGGCACCACGTTGAGATGCTCGGTAAAAAAATGTTTATCCTGACCACGGACTCCGGACGTAAACGCATTGAGCCCGCCGTCAGCGAGAGCATCGCGGGATCGGACTGTACCGTTGCCTATGAGGCATTTCACGGCGAATGCTGTCAGAGCGAGATTGACCGTGTTGTCTCCCATTTCCGGCAGTCCGGCTGTGATCTGATCGTCGGCGTCGGCGGCGGGAAAACACATGATACAGCCAAGGCTGCCGCCCATTATGCGGGTTGCCCTGTGGTGATCGTGCCGACGATCGCCTCCACAGACGCTCCCTGCAGCGCGCTTTCTGTGATCTACACGGACGATGGCGTTTTCGAGCGTTATCTCTTCTTGCCCGCGAGCCCGAATATCGTCCTGGTGGACACCGAAATCGTCAGTAAAGCTCCCGCCCGCCTGCTCATCTCCGGTATGGGCGACGCTCTTGCGACCTATTTTGAAGCGCGCGCCTGCCAGCGCTCCAACGCGACAAACTGCGTCGGCGGAAAAACGACGCTGGCTGCCATGGCGCTTGCCAGGCTGTGCTATGACACCCTGATGGCCGACGGGCGCAAGGCTGCCGTCGCCGCAAAGGCGGGAGCGTGTACAAAGGCGCTGGAAAATATCGTGGAGGCCAATACATATCTGTCCGGCATCGGCTTTGAGAGCGGCGGGCTTGCCGGCGCGCACGCGATCCACAATGGCTTTACCGCCATTGCGGAAACCCACCAATTCTATCACGGCGAGAAGGTCGCCTTCGGCACGCTCGTCCAGCTTGTGCTCGAGGATGAAGCCAATACGCAGATTCAGGAGGTCGTCCGTTTCTGCACAGACGTCGGCCTGCCCACGACGCTTGCCGATCTCGGCATCACGGAAATCAGGCCGGAGCAGATCCGTGCCGTTGCAGAGCTCGCCTGTGCGCCGGAGGATACACTGGGCAACATGCCCTTTGCCGTAACACCCGACGCGGTCTATGACGCGATTCTCGGCGCAGACGCGATCGGCCGGAAATATCAGGAACTACACGCATAAACGGAAGACGCATCCAATCCCATCAAAAGGGGCATGCTGATAAAGCATGCCCCTTTCCAGCTTGTCGATCAAGTCTAAGAGAAGAAAAAATTGCACAAAAAAGCATGGTTTCTGATCGTTTTCGGAACCGGCATCTTTATGCGCCGCTGGGCGCTTTCGGGAGGCCGAGGCAGCGCCCGCAGAATCTTTCTGCGTGGCTCGTGAGGGAATTTTTGCCCCTGCCGCGCACGGCAGGGGCAAAAACGAACCTTTCCATGTGTTTGAAACGCCGTGAGGCGTTGAGTTTGGGAAGGTTCGCCGAACAGCTTTTAACGTGTCTCAATCTTTCTGCTGCCGAAGTGCCGTGCAAAACGGCCCCTTTTGCTTCCTTTTCCGGCCGAACGGAAAAGGAAGGGCCCACGCGGCCTGAGCGCGTTCCATTTCTTCTTCCCTTGTCAAAGAAATCAAAAAAGGCAATCGCAACAGAGAAATGTTACGAAATTGTTCTTATGCATTTTGACGAAATGATATCCTTTTTTGACAGGGTGAAAAGGGGCATGCCGATAAAGCATGCCCCTTTCGTTATGGATACGGCCATAAGCCTCCCTATGCAGGAAAACAACTACGACGATCTAATCTTTATAAAAAACAGGGCCGCCGCGAATCGATCGCGGCGGCCAACTCCTGTATTCTATATGATCGCGCTGTGCGCGCGTAATGCACTCACCCGGCCCATCCTGGATGGGAGGCTCTTCCGCCTCCGCCATCCGTTCGACATATCATATGTCGGGATGTTATCGCAAATCCAGGATTCAACCGATGAAGCCCCTGCCGCTCTCCGCCTGAAGCAGTGCAGCCAGCTCCAGCGTTTTGCGCAGCCTCTTCCAGCCGCCCATGCGCTTGCTGTTGATCAGCTCGTTGAGCGTCCTCTGCTCAGTCACGTGCAGATCAGAAGTTCTTTCCATCATGTCAATCCCTCCTTTCCTTTGTTGTGGCTTTAGTCTACCACAGTATATCCACCTTGTCAAGTAATGTTGCACAACTATCCCTCTCTCTATTTGTGCATATTGACTAATCCACAATCCTTTCCTTTCTTTTTCACTTTTTCTATTTGTCTGAACTTGTTTTGCCCTGAATTGTGCAACCCTCACAATCCATATATTAAAATTCTGTAACAATCTACAATTCATAAACTTCACGTAAAAATTTAGCCCAAAAAGTTTGTGAAAATTTTCCGCAAAAAAAGCCGTTCTCTCCCTCATAGAGAACGGCTCAGACTGTAGACAAAGGCCGGCACATTAGTGCCGGATTTTTCTGAATGAAATGC
>ERZ781272.320-NODE-320-length-42363-cov-4.471495_pt1 | contig 42363 bp, 31 predicted proteins | sample MGYA00375850_ERZ781272 | MGnify/ENA primary metagenome ERZ781272 (study PRJEB29790, sample SAMN06051246) | human gut metagenome | host: Homo sapiens | place: USA: Cincinnati, Ohio | collected 2013-06-21 | study: EMG produced TPA metagenomics assembly of the Gut...
CTGCCGGAAATGCCCCCCGTCCGGCCTCATAAGCAGAAGCGGCACGGAGTATTTTCTTTTCGCCGAAGCAGTCGCCGATCATCTGGATTCCAACAGGCAGTCCCGCACGGTCACATCCGCAGGGAACCGTAATTCCCGGAAGGCCGCAGAGATTTACCGCTACTGTATAAATGTCACCCAGATACATCGCCAGCGGGTCTTTTAAGCTTTCTCCGATCTTCGGTGCCGTATAAGGCGCCGCCGGAGCCAAAAGCACGTCATAATCCCCAAACGCCTGATCAAATTCCTGTTTGATCAAAGCCTTTGTTTTCAGGGCCTTTAAATAATATGCATCATAATATCCGGAGCTTAAAACAAAGGAACCAAGCATAATACGGCGCTTTACCTCTTCACCGAAGCCCTCTGTCCTGGTACGTTTATACATCTCATGAAGCCCTTCATAATCTGCTGCACGATAGCCATATTTTACGCCATCGAAACGCTCCAGATTGGAACTGGCTTCCGCACTTGCAATAATATAGTAAGCCGGAATCATGTAATCCGTGGTCTTTAAAGAAAAGAATTCCACGATTGCTCCCTGCTGTGTCAGTACCTTCAAAACCTCCATAAAGGCTTCGCGTACCTCCGGATGCAATCCCTCTGATAAATATTCCTTCGGCACACCGAATTTCATTCCCGTAATCCTGCCATCCAACGCGCCGCAAAAATCCGTATCTGTTCTGTCCAGGGATGTACTGTCCTTCTCATCATGGCCTGCGATCACTTCCAGAAGAGCCGCACAGTCAGCGGTGTTCTTTCCCACCGGTCCAATTTGATCCAGAGAAGAGGCATAGGCCACCAATCCATAGCGGGACACGGTACCATAGGTCGGCTTGATTCCCGTCACACCACAGAAAGAGCTTGGTTGACGAATGGAACCGCCTGTATCCGAGCCAAGGGCAAGAAACGCCTCTTTGGCTGCCACTGCCGCACAGGACCCGCCGGAAGAACCGCCGGGCACATGCTTCGGATTCCATGGATTTCTGGTAATTCCATAGGCAGAGGTTTCTGTAGTGCTTCCCATAGCAAACTCATCCATATTCGTCTTGCCGATGATGATCAGGCCTGCCTTCTCCAAACGGTCAATCACGTCCGCGTTGTATTGCGGCACAAAATTCTCCAATATTTTTGATGCACAGGTCGTAGGCTTGCCTTTTATACAGATATTGTCCTTCACTGCGATTGGTACGCCCGCAAGCGAACCTCTGTAAATGCCGGCGGCAATCCCCTTTTCCACCTGTTTTGCCCGGGCGTATGCTTCTTTTTTGTATGTGTCCAGATACGCATGTACGTTTCCCTCTTTTTTTTCAATCTGGTCAAAGACATATTTGACGCCATCCAGGACACTGATTTGATGCTGTTTGATTTTTTCAGCCAGCTCCAGGGCGGTCATTGTTCCCAAATCCATCTCTCTATCTCCTATCCTATGGTCTTCGGCACCTGATACTGTCCTTCTTTTGCCTTCGGTGCATTGGCAAGCATGGCCTCCCTTGCATCTTTGTTTGTGACCACATCCTCACGGAACACATTCTGGTCCCCGAAAATATGAGAGAGCGGCTCTACTCCCTCTGTATCAAGCTCATCCAGTTTCTCTACATAATCCAAAATCTTCTGCATATCCTGCTTTGCCTTCTCCTTCTCCTCTTCACTGAGAGAAAGCTTTGCCAGAATACACACATTTTCCATTGTCTCATCGTCAATGATGCCTGTCATAATCTACCTCCTGTCAGGGCTCCAATCTGTTCAAATCTCTTGGAAAGAGCGTTGCTTCTCTTACATTTTCTTCTCCGAGCAGCTGCATGGTCAGACGTTCCAGGCCGATACCCAATCCCCCGTGAGGCGGCATTCCATGCTTAAAGGTATCCAGATACTGCTCCATACCCGCTTCCTCCATACCGCGTGCGGCGATCTTTTCTTTTAATTCGTGATAATCATGGATACGCTGTCCGCCTGTGGTGACCTCCAGTCCATGGAACAGCAGGTCAAAGCTTAAGGTAAACTTCTTATCTTCCGGGTCGTCCATAGCATAGAACGGGCGCTTTTAGACGGATAATGAGTCACAAATACAAAATCTGCATTGTATTCCTCTTTAAAATACTGTCCGATCAGAGCCTCTTCTTCCGGTTCCAGATCATATGGATTGCGGATTTTTCGATTATATTTTTCTGCGACCAACTCCTTGGCCTTATCAAAACGAACAGCCGGGATACCGGACACCTCCGGAAGCGCTACCTTCAGAATGGAAAGCTCTTTTTCGTAGCCATGCTTCAAAAGCTCCATGGCATATTGAAGAAATCCGGTCTCCATAGCCATGATCTCTTCATAGCTGTCAATATACCCCATCTCAAAATCAAGACTGGTATATTCATTCAAATGACGCTTTGTGTTGTGCTTTTCCGCACGGAATACCGGACCTGTTTCGAACACACGGTCAAACACTCCTACCATCATCTGCTTGTAAAACTGAGGACTCTGTGCCAGCACGGCCGGTTTATGGAAATAACTCAGCTTAAATACGTTGGCGCCTCCCTCCGCCCCTCTGGCTCCGATCTTCGGAGTATGAATCTCCGTAAAGTCATTGGCATAAAGATAGTCGCGAAACGCACGTACCAATGCTTCCTGAATTTTAAACTTTGCCCGCTCCTGTACATTCCGAAGGGCAATGGGTCTTAAATTCAGCTTTGCTTCCAGAGAAGTATGCAGCTTCCATTTATCAATCGCCATTGGCATCGGTTCTGCCGGCCGAGAAAGAATCCTGATTTCCCGGATACGCAGTTCTCTTCCGTGAGGCGCGCGCTCCTCCGGACATACAGTCCCCCGTATGCGGACGGTCATGGCTTCCTTCAATTCATGAATGGACACATTCACCCGGTCATTTTCATAAACCGTCTGGAATAAGCCTTCCCTCCTTCTCAAAATCACGAAAGCAACATCTCCCATATTGCGGATACTGTGAACAGCGCCCTCTACAACTGCCTCCTGATTCAGAATCGAATCTCCCAGAAGCTCCTTCCATTCACAGGCCTCTTTTTTCCATGTTCCATCCAAAAATTCCATGTCCTCATCCTCCATTTTTATGTCTTTTGGGGTTTGTATATATCCCGGTTTCGCAACCGGAAAATCAAATATCCTGGAATACCCGCAGAAATCCAGGTATGCCAGGATTGGATCTCATGATTACGCCCTTGCAACCAAATCACATATATTATATTTCGTCATAAAACAGCATCAGAAGCATCTGCGCTGTCTCTGCCATATTCGTGCCGGAATCCATACTGCATTTCTGGATATACCGATATGCATCCTCTTCGTTTAAATGATTGCGCTGCATCAACATCATCTTTGCATTGGAAATATAATTTTGTTCCTTCCAGGAACGCAGCTTCGGTTTCTTCTTTTCTTTCCGTCTCTGTCTCTCCTGCTGTGCCTGTATCATATGGACCGTATTGATCAGATCACTGGACTTCATGGGCATTTCCACGGAAAGAACCGAAGACGGAGCCTCACAGATCACCCTTGCAGATGCAAGCAGCAGCATCTCAAATCCCTTTGGCAGGCATACGGCCAAATCCTGATAATACATATCCGGAAGCCGGTAACCACAGATCAGAATTCCTCCGCCCAATTCGGAAGCGCTTGAAAGAGCATGCGATGCCGTGTTGCAGACTGAAGCCACCGAAAAGCCGTGTTTAACAAGTATGGCGCGGATTTTCTTCGCATCTTCAATTTTCGGTAATGCAATCACGATGCTGCTCATACAAGTGTCTCTCCTCCTCCCAAACGCCCCATTTTTATGTCCGGTAGAGATATTCCTCCAGTTCCCAATCCGTAACCTGTCTCGTATATCTCAGCCACTCATCCCGTTTGGCAGCCGCATATTTCTTACAGAATTTTTCACCCAGAATCTCCTTCACCCAGGTGCTTTCCTCAAAAAGTTCAATTGCCTCCTTCATATTTTCCGGAAGGTTTTCAAGCTTAAGCGCCTGCTGATCTGCCTCTGTCAGAGAACGGTTTGATGACTGGGTCGGATATATTTTGCGTTTTACTCCATCTAGCCCTGCCGCAAGACAAACCGCAAATACAAGATACGGATTCGATGCAGCATCCGGACTGCGAAGCTCAATTCTGGTTTCTTCGTCTCTTGAAAGCGGAATCCGCACAAGCGAATTCTGGTTGTCTTTTGTCCAGGTTAATTCCGTCGGTGCATCATACCCCGGAACCAAACGTTTATAGGAATTAATAAGCGGATTGGTGATCAGAGCCATTTCCCTGCTGTGCGCCAAAAGACCTCCCACAAAATAATAAGCCTCTTCACTTAATTCCTTCGGATTATCCGGATTCTCAAATATATTTTTGCCATCTTTATACAGGGAAAAATGCGTATGCATCCCGGAACCATTGACCTCCACCCTTGGCTTCGGCATAAAGGTTGCATGCAGCCCGTGCCTTTTGGCTATGGTACGCACAGCCATTTTAAACGTCATAATACAGTCCGCCATTTTTTTTACTTCGCCATACGTAAAATCAATTTCATGCTGTGCAGGCGCTGTCTCATGATGAGAGGATTCCACCTCAATCCCCAGTTCCTCCAGGGTCAGCACAATATCCCGTCTGGCATTTTCACCCAGATCAAGCGGACTGATATCCAGATATCCCGCCCGTTCATGGGTAACTGTCGTAGGCATCCCGTTATCATCCGTATGGAACAGGAAAAACTCACATTCCGGGTCTACGCAGCATCGATATCCCTCTGCCTCAGCCTCATCCGCAACCTTTTTCAGAATATATCTGGAACTGCTTTCATAGGGCGTCCCATCCGGATTATAGAGATCGCAGAGCATACGGGCAACCTTCCCCTCCTGGGGGCGCCACGGAAGAATCGTAAAGGTATCCAAATCCGGCCGCAGATACAAATCTGTCTCCTTACTGCCCGTCACACCTGCGATAAAACGTCCGTTCACGATACAGCCATGCTTTAATGCCTGCGGAAGCTCCCGTGCGGTAATTGCAATGTTTTTCAGAGTACCAAACATATCAGTGAACTGAAGGCGGATAAACTCCACGTCTTCCTCCTCAGCCATCTGCAAAATTTCCTCTCTGGTATAATTCCCCATGCCGTTCTCTCCTTACCTGTGCTTGAATTAGGAATGTCCCGCATTCCTTTCATATGATGAATCATATTTCCGGTCAAGCTTCTTTATGATACGAAAAAGGCGCACTTTTGACAGGATAACCCTTCAAAAGAACGCCTTTGTTCATGCAGGTATTATAGCAATCGGCTTTCCTTTTGTCAACTCCCTTTTTCAGAGATTTGAATAACCCATAAGAGATTCATCCACTGCTTTTGCAGCTTCTCTTCCCTCCCGGATGGCCCATACGACCAGGGACTGGCCTCTATGCATATCCCCCGCTGTAAAAACCCGGGGAGCAGAGGTTTCATAAGCCTCCGGCTTTGTTTCCACATTGGTGCGGCCGTTAACTGCTACATGAAAGGCATCTGTTACGTACTTCTGACTTCCAAGGAAGCCTGCTGCGATCAGGACTAAATCAGCCGGAATCACTTCCTCACTTCCTTCTACCGGAACCATCATCATTCTTCCGGTTTTTGTATCCTTTTCGCTCTTCAGCTTTACAATCTTTGCCTTGCAGACATTTCCTTTTTTATCAGCAATAAACTCCGTAACGGTTGTCTGATATACCCTCGGGTCATGTCCGAATACGGCAATCGCTTCTTCCTGACCATAATCTGTCTTCAAAACCCTCGGCCACTGCGGCCATGGATTGCTCTCTGCTCTTTCTGCAGGAGGCTTCGGCATCATCTCCAGTTGGGTAACTGACTTCGCTCCCAGACGGACAGACGTTCCCACACAGTCGTTTCCTGTGTCTCCGCCGCCGATGACAAGTACATGTTTGCCCTTGGCAAGCTCATATGGCGTTTTCTCAAAGCCGCTGTCCAGCAAGGTTTTCGTTACCTGACCAAGGAAATCCACTGCAAAGTAAATTCCCTTTGCCTCTCTTCCCGGTACTTTGATATCTCTTGGATTGGAAGCACCGCAGGCCAGTACAATACGGTCAAATTTCTTCAGCAGCTCTTCCGCCCTGATATCAACTCCTACATTCGTATTGGTGACAAATGTCACTCCTTCCTCTTCCATAAGACGGACTCTCCGGTCAATCACTGATTTCTCCAGCTTCATATTCGGAATACCGTAGCGGAGCAGACCGCCGATACGATCGCTGCGTTCAAATACGGTTACACTGTGTCCTCTTCTGTTCAACTGCTGTGCTGCAGCCAGGCCGGAGGGACCGCTTCCGACAACTGCAATCGTCTTCCCTGTCCGCACCTTCGGCGGCTGCGGTTTTACCCACCCCTCTTCAAAAGCGGTCTCAATGATCGCACGCTCATTTTCCTTTGTCGCTACCGGCTCTCCATCCAGATTGCAGGTGCAGGCTGCTTCACAAAGCGCGGGACAAACTCTGGACGTAAACTCCGGAAAGCTGTGTGTCTTACTCAGACGATTATACGCCTGCTTCCAGTTTCCTGTATAAACCAGATCATTGGTCTCCGGTACCAGATTGTGGAGCGGACAGCCGAAGGCCATACCGCCCAGCATCATACCGGACTGACAGAAGGGAACACCGCAGGCCATACAGCGCGCTCCCTGCAATTTCTGTTTTTCTTTGTTTAATGGAGTCCGGAACTCATTGAAATTGGCAATCCGGACTTTCGGCGGCAAAACTTTCGCCGTTTCTCTCTCATAATCTAAAAATCCTGTTGGTTTTCCCATGTTCCTCATCCTCCTTAATGTTTCGCGCCGATACTCTCATAGAATGCTTCCATCTGTGCCTGTTCATTCGTCAGTCCCTTTTCTTCCAGTTTAGCACTTAAGGTGATCATTCTCTTGTATTCATCCGGAATCAATTTCTTAAAGTGCGGCAGATATTCGTCAAAATCAGCCAGCACCTTTGCTCCCAGCTTAGAGCCGGTGGCTGCTACATGGGCTTCAATCAGATCTCGTAATTCCTTCCTGTCATATTTATTCTCCACTTTTTCAATGGATATCATTGCCTTATTGATATTTTTATATAACTCATTTCCTACATCCAGAACATAAGCAATACCGCCGCTCATTCCTGCCGCAAAGTTTTTCCCGGTTTTTCCAAGGACCACCACGCGTCCGCCGGTCATATATTCACAGCCATGTTCTCCGACACCCTCCACAACTGCATTTGCACCGGAGTTACGTACTGCAAATCGTTCGCCTGCTTTGCCGTTGATAAAAGCAGTTCCGCTGGTTGCGCCGTACAGAGCAACGTTTCCGACGATGATATTTTCTTCTGCCCGATAACCGGCTTTTTCGGATACTTTTACGATGAGCTTGCCGCCGGAAAGGCCCTTGCCGAAATAGTCATTGCTGTCACCGGTCAGATTCAGAGTCAGTCCTTTTGGAATAAATGCGCCGAAGCTCTGTCCGCCTGCGCCATGGCAATTGACAACAATGGTATCCTCCAAAAGCCTCTGCTTTGTCTGTCTTGTGATTTCCGCACCCAGAATCGTACCAAAAGCACGGTCCGTATTTGTAACATCAACGGTAATCTCTGTATGCTCGCCCTTTGTGATCGCTCTTGCACACTTTTTGATAAGGACCTTCTCATCCAATGTTTTTTCCAGTTCAAAATTGTACTCTGCCTTTGGATCAAAGGTGACTTTTTCTCCGTTTCCTGCGTACGGATTATCCAGAATTGCACTCAGATCCACCTTACCTCTATGGGGCTCTGTTACATTGGCTGCCGGAATGAGCAAATCTGTACGTCCTACCATTTCATCCACGGTACGCACACCCAAACGCGCCATATATTCCCTTAACTCTGCTGCGATAAAACGCATAAAATTCTCTACATATTCCGGTTTGCCGCGGAATCTCCTGCGCAGCTCCGGATTCTGGGTAGCAACACCTACCGGACAGGTGTCCAGGTTACAGACACGCATCATCACGCATCCCATAGTCACCAGCGGAGCCGTTGCAAAACCAAACTCCTCTGCCCCGAGAAGTGCTGCGACCGCAACATCACGGCCGCTCATCAGTTTGCCATCCGTTTCGATGCGTACACGGTTCCGAAGCCCGTTCATCAATAGGGTCTGATGGGTCTCTGCAAGTCCCAGTTCCCATGGGAGCCCCGCATTGTGAATGGAGCTTCTTGGAGCCGCACCGGTGCCTCCGTCATAACCGGAGATCAGAATGGTCTGCGCACCTGCTTTGGCAACACCGGCCGCAACCGTACCGACACCGGCTTCAGAAACGAGTTTTACGGAAATGTCCGCATATTTATTTGCATTTTTCAAATCATAGATCAGCTCCGCCAAATCCTCGATTGAATAAATATCATGATGAGGCGGAGGTGAGATCAGGCTGACACCAGGTGTGGAATGCCGGGTCTTGGCAATCCATGGATATACTTTCTTTGCCGGAAGATGTCCGCCCTCACCAGGTTTTGCTCCCTGTGCCATTTTAATCTGAATTTCTCTCGCAGATACCAGATAACGGCTGGTCACACCAAAACGTCCGCTGGCTACCTGTTTGATGGCAGAACAGCGGTCATTCTCTGTTCCTGCAGAGTCAATACGCTCCGCACTCTCGCCGCCTTCACCTGTATTCGATTTGCCATGAAGATGATTCATGGCAATTGCCAGAGTCTCATGTGCCTCCTGAGAAATAGAGCCGTAGGACATTGCACCTGTCTTAAAGCGCTTCACAATCTCATCCACACTTTCCACTTCTTCCAGCGGGATCGGATTTTCCGGGAACTTAAATTCCAGAAGACCTCTTAAGTTTCCGTGATTCTCCTCATCCACCAGCTTCGTATATTCTTTAAACATCTCATAGCTTCCGCATTTCGTGGACTGCTGAAGCAGATGAATGGTCTTAGGATTATAGCGGTGCTCCTCGCCCTGACTTCTCATCTTATGAGCACCCACACTGTCTAAGGTCAGATCTGTACTTAAGCCCAGCGGATCAAACGCCTCTGAATGAAGTTTTTCTACATTGTCTTCAATATCCTCCAGCGTAATGCCGCCTACCCGGCTGACCGTACCGGTAAAATATTTGTCAATGACATTCTGAGAAATACCGATCGCCTCAAAAATCTGGGAACCCTGATAGGACTGAATGGTAGAAATACCCATTTTGGACGCAATCTTTATAATACCGCTGAGCACCGCATGATTGTAATCATCCACAGCCGCATAATAATCTTTATCCAGCATATGGTTGTCGATCAGCTCACGAATGGTCTCCTGTGCCAGATATGGATTAATTGCGCTGGCCCCATAGCCCAGAAGTGCTGCAAAATGATGCACTTCTCTTGGCTCCCCGGACTCCAGGATAATGGCAAGGGAGGTACTCTTTTTCGTTTTTACCAAATGCTGATGTACTGCGGAAACCGCCAGCAGAGACGGAATCGGCATATGGTTCTCATCCACGCCTCTGTCTGAAAGAACCAGAATATTCGCACCCTCACGGAAAGCCTTGTCGACCTCCACAAACAAACGGTCAATGGCCCGCTCCAGCTTGGTGCTCTTATAATACAGAGTCGAAACAACCGCTACCTTGAAGCCTTCCTCCTTCATATTCTTGATTTTCAGCATATCCGTATTCGTCAGAATCGGATTATTGATCTTCAATACCTGACAGTTCTCCGGCTTCTGCTCCAGAAGATTTCCATCTTTTCCCACATAGACGCTTGTACAGGTCACGATCTCCTCACGGATCGCATCAATAGGCGGATTGGTAACCTGTGCAAACAACTGTTTGAAATAATCGAATAATGGACGGTGTTCCCTGGAAAGGACTGCCAAAGGCGTATCCAGGCCCATAGCCCCAATACTCTCGCTTCCGTTCAGGGCCATATTGCGGATAGAGGTGCGGTACTGCTCATAGGTATAGCCAAACGCCTTCTTAAGCCGTGCTCTCTGGTCCTCTGTATATTCCTCAGGTCTCTGATTCGGAATCTTAATATCTCTCAACTGTACCAGATGACTGTCCAGCCATTCCCCGTACGGCTGTTTTTTCGCATAATTTTCTTTTAATTCATCATCGTCGAGAACCTTGCCCTGAACCGTATCCACAAGAAGGATTTTGCCGGGATGCAGACGTTCCTTTAATACGATCTTCTCCTCCGGTACCGTCAGTACGCCTACCTCAGAGGAAAGAATCATATAGCCATCCGAAGTGATATAGTATCTGGAAGGACGAAGGCCATTGCGGTCAAGCACTGCTCCCATAACATCGCCATCCGAAAACAGGATGGATGCAGGGCCATCCCACGGCTCCATCATAGTTGCATAATATTGATAAAAGTCTCTCTTTTCCTGAGAAATCGTATCGTTGTTTGCCCAGGGCTCCGGAATCGTAATCATGACTGCCAGAGGCAGGTCCATACCGCTCATTACAAGGAATTCCAGTGTATTGTCCAGCATTGCAGAGTCGGAGCCATTGCGGTTGACAACCGGAAGCACCTTATGCAGCTCGCCCTTCAAATAAGGCGACTCCATATTTTCTTCCCTTGCCAGCATCTTATCTGCGTTGCCGCGGATGGTATTAATTTCTCCGTTATGTACCATAAAGCGATTGGGATGTGCACGCTCCCAGCTTGGATTCGTATTGGTACTGAAACGGGAGTGCACCAATGCAATGGCAGACTCATAATCCGGGCTCTGCAGATCCTCAAAAAAGGTACGGAGTTGGCCCACCAAAAACATGCCTTTATAAACAATCGTACGGCTGCTCATAGAAACTACATACGTATTGTCATTGCTCTGCTCAAACTCTCTGCGTGCAATATAGAGCATACGGTCAAACGGAAGACCCTTCTCAACATCTGCCGGTTTTTTGATAAACGCCTGCATGATGCACGGCATGCACTCTCTTGCCTTCTGTCCGAGAACCTCCGGGATCACCGGCACCTGCCTCCAGCCAAGAAGCTCAAGTCCCTCTTTCTGTACGATGATCTCAAACATTTTCTTAGCCTGTGCACGCTTGATCTCATGCTGCGGAAAGAAAAGCTGCGCGATACCGTATTCTCTCTCGTTTCCAAGCTCAATTCCTGCTTTTTTGCCTGCCCTTTTGAAAAATTTATGGGAAATCTGAAGCAGAATTCCAACACCGTCACCCGTTTTTCCTTCTGCATCCTTACCTGCACGATGCTCCAGGTTTTCTACGATTTTTAAAGCATTTGCCACGGTATCATGCGTTTTCTTTCCTTTGATATTGACCACTGCACCAATACCGCAGTTGTCATGCTCAAATTCCGGACGATACAGCCCCTGGCTTTGCTTCCTCACTTCTCTCATTTTCCTCATCCTTTCTCTATTGATTCTCATAACCGTATTTCACGGAGTCTTTTCTTTTGCACAATCAATTGCCGCCTGCACAAATCCTCTGAATAACGGATGCACATGATTCGGCCGCGACTTAAATTCCGGATGTCCCTGTGTTCCGATAAAAAACGGATGACCCTTTACCTCAACCATTTCCACAATATGATTATCCGGAGAGGTCCCTGCAATTTTCATTCCCTTTTCTGCCAGTTCATCCCGAAATGCATTATTCACCTCATAGCGGTGTCTGTGTCGCTCCCTAATTTCTTTCCTTCCGAAAAGGCGATAAGAATTGGAATCCTTTGCAAGCACACACGGGTAGCTTCCAAGCCTTAAGGTTCCTCCCAAATCCTCCACACTCTCCTGATCCGGCATCAAAGCAATGACCGGATGTTTCGTTTCCGGATTCAGCTCAATGCTGTTGGCATCCTCATATCCAAGTACATGTCTTGCAAATTCCACAACGGCCATCTGCATTCCAAGGCAGATGCCGAGATACGGAATTTTGTGCACTCTTGCATATTGTGCAGCCAAAATCATTCCTTCCGTACCCCGGTTGCCGAAACCGCCCGGAACCAGAATGCCCTCCGCCGTGTGCAGCATCTGATCAAGATTCTTCTCATTTAATTCTTCCGAATCCACCCAAAGAAGCTCTGCCTTCGCCCTGCAGGAAATCCCCCCATGCTTTAACGCCTCCACAACACTTAAATACGCGTCGTGAAGCCGGGTATACTTTCCAACAATCGCAATTCGGGCAACACTGTCAGGATTTCTCAGATTGTTCACCATACTTTCCCAATCCGAAAGATCCGGCTTTCGATTTTCCAGGCGGAGACTTTCCAGTACGACATCCGCAAGCTTTTCTCTTTCCATAGCAAGAGGCGCTTCATATAAATATTCTACGTCCAGGTTCTGCAATACATGACTCACCGGCACATTGCAGAACAGCGCAATCTTTCTTTTGATCTCATCCGTAACCGGATGTTCACTTCTGCACACCAGAACATCCGGCTGGATGCCCATGCCCTGCAGCTCCTTGACACTAGCCTGCGTAGGCTTTGTCTTCATCTCCCCGGAGGCCTTAAGATAAGGAATCAGCGTCACATGGATCAATACCGCATGATCCATTCCAACCTCATGCCGGAACTGACGGATAGACTCCAGGAAAGGCTGGCTCTCTATGTCACCGACCGTCCCGCCGACCTCAATAATTGCAATTCTGTCTTCCTCCGGTGATTTGCCGCGATAAAACCTTCCCTTGATCTCATTTGTGATATGAGGGATTACCTGTACGGTACCGCCTCCGAAATCTCCATGCCGTTCCTTCTGTAATACGGACCAATAAATCTTTCCTGTGGTCACATTGGAATTTTTGTCCAGGCTCTCATCAATAAAACGCTCATAATGTCCCAAATCCAAATCTGTTTCCGTACCGTCATCCGTTACAAACACTTCTCCGTGCTGGATTGGATTCATAGTTCCCGGATCGATGTTAATGTACGGATCAAACTTCTGCATCGTGACCTGATATCCTCTTGCCTTTAAAAGCCTGCCGAGAGAAGCCGCCGTAATTCCCTTTCCGAGACCGGAAACAACGCCTCCTGTGACAAATACATATTTGACTGCCATTATTGATTTCCTCCTCCATACCGCTCTATGTTCCTATATATAGGAAATAAAAAAACGCCGGAAGCAGAAAATATGGGACACTTATCCCTCTGTCTGCTCCTGACGCCTTTGTCAGATATTTTTAAATATGTGGTATACTATAACCTATTTTTTTCTATTTGTAAATATATAAATATTGTTTTTTTAAGTGCAACGCCCTGCTAATCCTGTTCCTTTGGAATTTCCATGGGATAGCATCCGTCAAAGCAAGCCTTGCAGAGAGGCAGCCCGCCTGCCATACCCTCCAGATATTCTTTCTGCATATATCCCAGAGAGTCGGCACCGATCATACGGCAAATTTCCTCCTCACTATGACTGGAAGCAATCAGTTGGTCATTGGAAGGTACGTCTGTTCCAAAATAACAGGGATGTAAAAAGGGCGGCGAACTGATACGCACATGTACTTCCCCGGCGCCGGCCTCTTTCAGCATATGAATCAGATTTGCAATCGTCGTTCCCCTTACGATCGAATCATCAACCAGAACAATTCGCTTTCCCCTGACAACCGATTCCAGCACGCTGAGCTTCAAATGCACGCTGGACTCTCTTTCCTTCTGCGTTGGTTTAATAAAGGTTCTCCCAATATAGCTGTTCTTATAAAAAGCAAATCCAAAGGGTATCCCGGAGGCCTCCGAATACCCCTTTGCGGCAGGAATTCCCGACTCCGGAACACCAGTGACCAAATCCGCCTCAACCGGATAGGCTTTTGCAAGAGATTTCCCGCCCCGGATACGCGCATCATAAATTCTGACCCCATCCATGGTACTGTCCAGCCTTGCAAAATAAATATACTCAAATACACAATGTGCATGCTTTTCTTTGGCCAGGGCTTTCTCTGACCTTACACCGTCTTTTGTGATGATCACCATTTCTCCGGGTTCAATATCACGGACAAACTCTGCTCCCACGGCAGTCAATGCACAGCTTTCGGAGGCCAGTATATAGGAATGCTCCCGTTTTCCAAGGCACAGCGGCTTCAGCCCGTATGGATCACGGACGCCGATCAGTTTGCGGGGACTCATAATCACCAGGCCATAGGCTCCTTTGATCCTTTGTGCCGTTTTTAAAATTGCTTCCTCCACCGTTTTCGAATGTACCCGTTCTCTCGCGATGTGAAATGCAATGACTTCCGAATCTGTTGTCGTATGAAAGATCGCACCGTTCCGGATCAGCTCCCATTTCAGTTTTGCCGTATTCACCAAATTCCCATTATGTGCAAGTGCAAGTGTCCCTTTTATATAGGACAGCACCAACGGCTGAGCATTTTCTGCAACCGAACCGCCCGTTGTGGAATATCGTACGTGTCCGATACCGATATCCCCTTCCATATTCCGTAACGTTTCTTCGTCCAGCACCTCACTGACCAAGCCCAGTTCCTTATGAAACTGTATATTCCCGCGCTCGCCATCTGTTCTGGAAACTGCAAGTCCGCAGGACTCCTGCCCTCTGTGCTGCAAAGATGTCAGTCCGTAATAAATGGAGGGAACAACGTTCCCGCCCTTAAGATCATAAATTCCAAATACACCGCAGGCTTCCTTCAATTCTGCCATTTGCATATCCTCCTCATCACAAAAAAAGAAGGCACTCCGGACATATCCGAAGCACCCTTGCTTATACTGAAATTATAATAGAAGAGAACGATTTGTCAACCCTTGTTCCATGAAAATTTTTTAAAATTTTTCAAAAAATCATTGACAACCGACTTTTTTTGTTTATAATACATCACATAAGCAACGGCGCTTTGGATGATATCCAAGGCGCTTTTTTTGTTTATATACACATATTCAAATTTCATCTGACGAATGGATTATAATCGAAAGGAGCACACCTATATGCCACTGAATATTCCTGAATTGTATGCCAGTCTTGTTTTTAACGATAAGATTATGCGCAGCAAATTACCAAAAGACATGTACAAAGCACTGAAAAAAACGATCCGGAACGGGACGCATCTGGAACTGGACGTAGCCAATTCCGTAGCGGTTGCTATGAAAGAATGGGCGATTGAAAACGGTGCTACCCATTATACCCATTGGTTCCAGCCGATGACCAACTTCACTGCTGAAAAGCATGACAGTTTCATTTCTCCGACCGGAGATGGGCAGGTAATTATGGATTTCTCCGGAAAAGAGCTTGTAAAGGGTGAACCGGATGCATCCAGCTTCCCGTCAGGAGGCCTCCGCGCGACTTTTGAAGCAAGAGGCTACACCGCATGGGATCCGACCTCACCGGCATTTATTAAAGATGGAACACTTTACATACCGACCGCCTTCTGTTCCTACAGCGGAGAAGCACTTGACAAAAAAACACCTCTTCTTCGTTCCATGGATACCTTAAACAAAGAAGCTGTCAACATGCTTCATATCCTCGGAAACACAGAGGTTAGAAACGTGAACACAACTGTCGGACCTGAACAGGAATATTTCCTGGTTGACAAAGAATTATATTCTAAGAGAAAAGACCTGATTTTCTGCGGACGCACACTGATCGGCGCACCTGCATCAAAAGGCCAGGAAATGGAAGATCACTATTTTGGAACCTTGAAGCCAAGAGTTTCTGCTTATATGCATGATCTTGACGAAGAACTCTGGAAGCTCGGTATCCCGGCCAAGACCAAGCATAACGAGGTTGCACCTGCACAGCATGAGCTGGCACCTGTTTTTGATACCACAAACGTAGCCGTTGACCACAATCAGTTGACTATGGAGGTCATGAAAAAGGTTGCTGACAAACACAATATGGTATGCCTTCTGCACGAAAAACCATTTGAAGGCATCAACGGAAGCGGCAAACATAACAACTGGTCTATGATCACAGATACAGGCTGCAATCTTCTGGATCCCGGAAAAACACCTGCCGAAAACACACAATTCTTAGTATTTCTGGTAGCTGTTATCAAGGCTGTGGACGATTACGCGGATATACTCCGAATCTCTGTTGCAAGCGCCGGAAACGATCATCGGCTGGGTGCAAATGAAGCGCCTCCTGCTATTGTTTCCATCTTCCTTGGAGATGAGCTGACTGAAGTTTTAAAGGCTATTGAAAACGATGAATACTTCAGCAACCACGGCACTGTACAGATGGATATCGGCGCAAAGGTTCTGCCTCATTTTGTAAAAGATAATACTGACAGAAACCGTACTTCACCATTTGCATTTACCGGAAATAAATTCGAATTCCGTATGCTTGGTTCCGCCGCCTCTGTTGCAAACCCGAATATTGTACTCAATACTGCCGTTGCTGAATCCCTTCGCCAGTTTGCTGAAAAACTGAAGGATGTACCGGCCGAAGACATGGAAAAAGCTGTTCATGAACTGTTGAAGTCCACAATCATGAAACACAAGCGTGTAATTTTCAACGGTAACGGCTATACAGACGAGTGGGTGGAGGAAGCAGAAAAACGCGGTCTCTATAATTTGAAAACAACACCGGATGCACTTCCCATGTTCATCAGTGACAAAAATGTAGCATTACTGACGGGTCACAGGATTTTTACAAAGGAAGAGCTGCATTCCCGTTATGAAATCTGGCTGGAAAACTATGTAAAGACCATTCATATAGAGTCCAATACTATGGCTGAGATGGTGCGGAAGGATTTGATGCCGGGCGTTCTCTCCTACATGGAGCAGATTGCAAATACAGCCAGCCTGAAAAAATCCGTAGCTGCAGACATTTCTGTTGCAGGCGAAGCTGTACTTTTGAAAAAATTGACGGAACTTCAGGAAAAGATGATGGACGGTCTTACTGCATTAAAGGCTGATACCGAAAAGGCAGAGGCTTGTGAGGATATTCTTGCCAGCGCAAAGACCTATCAGACATCTGTTCTTGCAGATATGGAGACCTTAAGGGCATCCGCAGATGAGGCGGAAGCACTTCTTCCGGAGGCACTTCTTCCGTATCCTACATACGGAAAACTGCTGTTCTCCATTTAACACAATTTCATAAGGTAAATACAGGGGATATCTTTATGAACAAAAGCTTCATAATTTAATTATCGATTTCCTCATCCATGAATCACACGATACGGTATCCCCTGTTTTACATACATTTTAGTTCGTAAAGGCGCGGAGAAATTTTTATTTCCCGCGCTTTTTCGATAAATCCGGGCTTGCGGCATAAAGGACTCCGGTGGTTCGGTTTCCTTGTCTCACTGCTGCAGACCGAAACGGCAAATGCCAAAATCAAGGGAAAGGGAGTTTTATTATGGAATTTTCATCAGTTAACACAATTTGGGTGCTTGTAGGCGCCGCATTGGTCTTCTTTATGCAGGCCGGGTTTGCTATGGTAGAGACGGGTTTCACCAGAGCAAAAAATGCAGGAAATATCATTATGAAAAACCTTATGGATTTCTGTATCGGAACACCGACCTTCTGGATCGTGGGCTTCGGTATAATGTTCGGTACAGGAAACGGCTTCTTTGGCTCCATTCACGGAATCGCCTCTGAAGCAAACTACGGAAATGCCATGCTTCCGGACGGCGTTCCGTTCTGGGCATTTTTAATTTTCCAGACCGTCTTCTGTGCGACCTCTGCTACCATCGTTTCCGGCGCTATGGCAGAACGTACCAAATTCTCCGCTTACTGTGTATACAGCTTTTTACTCAGCCTCATCGTATATCCGGTATCCGGTCACTGGATCTGGGGCGGCGGTTTTATCAGCCAGATGGGCTTTCATGATTTTGCAGGCTCCTGCGCTGTACATATGGTGGGCGGCGTTGCTGCATTGATCGGTGCTATTGTTCTTGGTCCCCGTATCGGTAAATACTCCAAAAGCGGCAAATCCAAAGCCATTCCGGGCCATAACTTAACCGTTGGTGCCTTAGGTGTATTCATCCTCTGGTTCTGCTGGTTCGGCTTCAACGGTGCTTCTACTGTCAGCATGGAAGGTGACGCCATTGTAAGTGCAGGCAAAATCTTCGTTACTACAAACCTTGCAGCAGCTGTTGCAACAGTAGCCGTTATGATCATCACATGGATACGCTACAAAAAGCCGGATGTTTCCATGTCCCTGAACGGTTCTCTTGCAGGTCTGGTTGCGATCACAGCAGGATGTGATACGGTATCTCCTGTTTCTGCAGCGATCATTGGTGTAACTTCCGGTTTTATTGTAGTATTTGGTATTGAATTTATTGATAAAGTATTAAAGATTGATGACCCGGTTGGTGCTGTTGGTGTCCACGGCTTAAATGGCGCTTTCGGTACTCTGGCAGTCGGTCTTTTCTCCGACGGCGCAGGTACTGGTTGGAAAGGGCTTCTCGTCGGCGGCGGTTTCCATGGCTTCGGCGTACAGTTTTTCGGCATGATCGTCACGATCGCATGGGTTGCTGTTACCATGACGATCATCTTCCAGGTCATTAAACACACCATGGGACTTCGTGTATCTCCGGAAGAAGAAATTGCAGGTCTGGATGGAAAAGAGCATGGCCTGACAAGTGCCTATGACGGTTTTGTGGTACATGACAGCATGGTAAGCGTTCCGACTCCAATGGGCGTTACAAAGGCTGCTCCGGCTGTAAATACCTCTGCCGCTTCGGCTCCTGCCGAATCGATTCCGGAAATACCGGCAGAAGGCGTTCACAAACTGACAAAGGTTGTCATCATCACCCGTCAGAATAAACTGGAAGACTTTATGCATGCAATGAATGAGATCGGCGTCACGGGTATCACAATTACAAATGTTATGGGCTGCGGTGTCCAGAAGGGGGCACGTTCCTATTACCGGGGCGTTGAAATGGATATGAACCTTCTTCCAAAAATCAAAATTGAAATCGTTGTCAGCCTGGTACCTGTACAGAAGGTTGTGGAAACTGCCAAAGCAGTGCTTCATACCGGTCAGTACGGTGATGGAAAGGTCTTTGTTTACGACATCGAAAATGTGATCAAAATCCGTACCGGTGAGGAAGGATATCTGGCTCTTCAGGATACACATCCTCTTCACTGAATTTCCAATCCGGCATCATTTCCACAGTCCGAAAAGGGGGAACTGTCACACAGCGAGATACATCGCAGGTGTGGCAGTCCCCCTTCTTTAGTCTTCTCTCTGCTCCCTTTCCAGTCTCGGCAGATTCCAATGATAATGCGCGGCAAGATACCGGATCAGGATCACAACGGCAGAAGCTACCACCATAGCCTCTACTGCCCCGAAGCTTCTGTAGATCACCACACAGACAATGGCGCCTACAATGGAAGCACAGGCATAAACATGACGCACAAAAATGTAGGGCGGCACGCCTGCCATCATATCACGAAGCAGACCCCCTCCCACGCCTGTGATGGTGCCCAGAAATACCAGCAAAAATGTATGAGATAAATATCCTTGCCGGATTCCTGTATTCACTCCCACGACTGTAAAAATTCCAAGCCCTATGGAGTCCATAACAAGCATCACTCTGTCATAGTTTTCCCGGAATCTGCCTTCCAGCAGTTCTCTCTTCCAATAAAGAACGAAAAATACCAGGCATGAGGTTACGGTTGCCACAGCCGCATAAACCGGATTCTGAAATACTCCCGGAGGAATGATGCCAAGTACCACATCACGTATCATCCCGCCGCCGACGGCAGTCACCACTCCCAGTACACAGACACCAAAAATATCCATTTTTCTCCCTACTCCAACCATGGCGCCGGATGCGGCAAATGCCACCGTACCCAGCATTTCCATAATAAATGTAATAATTTCCTGATAATCCATAACTACCCTCTCACACCTTTAAAGGACTTATCTCCTTTTTATAAACATAGCGGAGAAATAAACTGCAAACCAGCAAAGCAAAAACCTCAGAAACCGGAAAAGACCACCAGATTGCAGTAAGTCCCCCAAGCTTTGACAATATATAGGCAGCCGGCAGAAGCACAACAAGCTGCCTCAGGACAGAGACAGCCAGGCTCAGAAACCCATGGCTCAATGCCTGAAATACGGAGGAAGTAATAATATTAAATCCTGCCATAAGGAAGCTGATGCTGATGATCCGAAGTGCAGGAACACCAATTTCCAGCATAGATGCAGACGCATTAAAAATCTTCAGAAGCTGTGCAGTAGACAGTTGAAATATCGCAAACCCGCATATCATGATCCCGACTGCGTAGGTAATACTGAGACGAACGGTCTTTGTAAGTCTGTCCGGCTTTCCGGCTCCGAAATTATAAGCCACTATGGGCACCATTCCGTTGTTCAGCCCAAATACCGGCATAAATACAAAGCTCTGCAGTTTGAAATAGACCCCAAACACAGCAGTTGCCGTGGACGTATACGTCAACAAAATTTTGTTCATGCCGAAGGTCATGACAGAGCCTATGGAAGCCATGATGATCGAAGGCACACCTACACTGTAAATACTCTTTACCACCTTTTTGGACAATCTGTATTTTTTCAGAGAGAGCGTAAGCTCCTGGTTTCTGCGGAGATTGAACCAGAGCGCCAGCAAAGCTGCAACGACCTGTCCCGTAACGGTTGCAAATGCCGCTCCGGTCACCCCCAGCTCAGGAAATCCGAACAATCCGAAAATCATGACCGGATCCAAAATGATGTTGATAATGGCGCCCAGCGACTGAGTGATCATTGTATAGAAGGTTTTTCCTGTAGACTGCAGAAGCCGTTCAAAGACAAACTGAAAAAACAGTCCGAAGGACATCATCCCGCACACACGGACGTATTCAGTCCCATAATTTAAAATCTCCTGATTATTTGTCTGTACAGCAAAAAACAGCCTGCTGAAGCAGCCTGCCAGAACTGCAAATGCCAAAAAGCTAAAAAACGAAAGTATCACACCGTTATTTGCCGCCTTGTTTGCACGTTCCGTATTCCCCTCCCCAAGGGAGCGGGATACTAATGCATTGAGGCCGACACCGGTACCTGCTCCGACTGCAATCATCAGATTCTGTACCGGAAACGCCAAAGATACTGCTGTCAGGGCATTTTCATTAATCTGTGCCACAAACATACTATCCACAATATTGTACAACGCCTGTACCAGCATAGACAGCATCATAGGTACAGACATCGAAATAAGGAGTCTGTTCACCGGCATAACTCCCATTTTGTTTTCTGTTACATTCCTCGTACTTTCCAAGAAACTCCACCTCTTCTTTCCCTATGTATTCTAAACTATTCTATATGAGGAAAATTTTAATGTCAATGTATATTCATCTTTTCCTGTAATAAAGATATCCCGTCAGATCTGCCAGCATCCATCAAACGGGAATCGCCCACCAGATCGCAGCTACCCCAAAAGCCGGATTGGGAGCCAGCAAATAAGCAAGTACAACTCTTGTTCCCAGAGAAATGATTGTCAGCACCAGTGACATCCCTGGCTTTTCGATGCCCCGGTATAAACCATAAAGCAAAAATAAGCAGCCGATTCCCCAGTAAAAGGCGCCCTCAATCCGAAGATACCGAATCCCCTCTGCAATGACCGCAATCTCATTTGCTTCCACAAAAATCTGCATGAGCTTTCCGGCAGACAGACATACGAGCACCGAAACGAGCACACAGAACCCGACAGAGAGCCGGACTGCCAGCTTCGTCCCCTTTTTGATTCTTTCATGCTTCTCTGCCCCGTAATTCTGTGCCACAAACATCGAAAACGCATTTCCGAACTCCTGTGCAGGCATATAGGCAAGGGTATCTATTTTCACTGCGGCGGCAAAAGCCGCCATGATCACTGTTCCAAAGCTGTTCACCAGACCCTGGATCATCAAAATACCGAAATTCATCACAGACTGCTGGATACAGGTAAGAACAGAGTACCGGGTTACCCTTCCAATCACCTCTGCCCGGAGCTTCATGCCGCTTTGCTTAAGGCGCAGGGAGGGCATACACAAAATGGTATATATCATGATTCCGGCACCTGCCGCCGCCTGTGCCATCACTGTCGCCTCCGCCGCACCTGCAACCCCTCTTTGCAGACCGATCACAAACCACAGATCCAATACAATATTCAGTATGGAGGCCGCGGCCAAAAACCACAGAGGCGCTACAGAATTTCCAACTGCCCGCAGCAAACAGGCAAAATAATTATAGAGAAATGTAAAGCCTATTCCTGCAAAAATCACCTTCACATAAGCATTCATCAGCCCGTAAAGCTCTTCCGGCACCTGCAGTAAATACAGAATGCCATCTGTATACACAAATATGAGAACATTGACGACAACCGTCACCAGTCCGATAAACCAAAAAGAAACCCACATGCTTTCTTTCAGCTCTGCCTCATTGCCGGCTCCATATGCAATCGAAAATACAGCCCCGCTGCCCATACACAGACCAATGATCACAGATGTCAAAAAGGTCATCAGCGTATATGCAGAGCCAACTGCTGCCAGAGCATCGGCTCCAATATACCTTCCTACAATGATCGTATCCGCAATATTGTATACCTGCTGCAGCAGATTTCCCAGAATCATGGGAACGGCGAACAACAGCATCGTTTTTAAAATGCTTCCTTCCGTCAGATTTCTTTCCATTTGTCCTCCAAAAACAGGACCTGCCGCACCATATCATGCGGCAGATCCTGCCTGTTGCCTTTCGTTGCTTTTTAGAATTACTTTGTGACTGCTGCAGAAATCCGGAAGCTCTGCATGAATTTATCATACCGTGCTTCCGGATTTTTCTGAGTCATCCCATTCTGTCAATCTTCCTGATCCTCTGTCTCTTCGGCATCTTCCGTAATTTCTGCCGGTTCCTCCGGTACAGGCCAGATATGAATACTGTTCGGAGTCTCTATTTTATGCGGCTTTCCTTTCATAATCAGCAGATTTTTCTCATAATCTACTTGAAAGGTCGTAATTGTATTGCTCGCATGGTTTGCCACTGCAATATGCTGGTTATCCGGAAAAATCACCAGATCCTTCGGATAATCGCCGCTGATCGGAAGCGTAAATTTCTTATCCAGAAGACCGCTCTCCCGGTCAATTTCATACATGGAAACTGTATTTTCTCCGGCAGTTGTACAGAACAGATGCTCTCCATCCGGTGCAAGGGCAAGTCCGGAAGCTGCATTGTGAATTGCATCCTTGTCGTTCTCCTTTGCAAGAGTCGTAATACTCTGAAGGAGCTCAAACTCCGGTGCAGGTCCGCTTCCATCGTAGCTGTACACTTTAATCTCATTGCTCAGCTCGAACAGCAGATATGCAAAACGTCCGTCTGCGCTGAATCGGATGATTCTCGGTCCGCTCTCTCTCGGGCAGCGGAGAATATCTACCAGCTCCAGCTTATGATTTCTCTTATTAATACGGTAAATCTTCACTTGATCGATACCATTATCTACTGCACAGAGATATTTGTTGTCCGGTGTCGGACGTACACAGTTTACATGCGGACGAAAATTGCGCTCTGCAACACTGCCCAGGCCTTTATGGAACACACCATCCATAAGGCTTCCCAATCTCCCATCCCTATGGGTATGCACAACGGTCACTTTTCCATCATGATAACCTGCCACGTATAAATATTTTCCATCTACATCCGTAGCCAAAAAACAGCCTCTCATGCCGTCAATATCCACACTGTTGATACGCTTCAGATCGCCGTTTTCATCGCGCTGAAACACTGCCACACCTTCATCCTCAATCGAATAAAGGAATTTGCCATTCTTAGATACTGCCGTATGCGATGCATTGCTTACCTGAACCTCCGAACGCTCTGACAGCGTACCTTCCTCCACATTTACATCATAGACCTGAATCCCTTTGCTCGTTCCATGGGTATAGGTTCCTACATAGGCTACATATTTCTGATTCCCCATAAGTCCTGCCTCCTACCGTCATCTCTTATAACACATTATCAATCTAACGAACGCATAGCATATCACTCCACCGCGCCTGCTTCCCGATTGCATTCGCGACTCACGTCAAGGCTGTGTTCGTCGCTTATGCGTTCATTATAGCATAAACGTTTCGTAAGAACAAGTTTCCATTATCTGCCGGGCTTATTTTCTTTCATACAATTCAGGAAAAACAGCCCCTTACCGCGTCTAAGGTTTCCCCGATCACAGCATCCGTATGTGCCGCGGATAAGAACATTGCCTCAAACTGTGACGGAGCCAGATGAATCCCTGCATTCAGCATTGCCTTGAAATACTCTGCAAAGGACTTTGTATCGGAGGTTTTGGCAGATGTATAATCCACAACCTCCTCGCTGGTAAAGAACAGGCTTCCCAGAGAAGCAATGTGATTCAGCCGGTATGCCATTCCCTTTTCTTTTAAAATCTGCTTCATACCGCCATACAGCTTTTCTCCTTTTTGGGACAGCTCTGTATAAACCTCCGGATGCGCATACAGATATTTAAGCTGGGTCAGTCCGGCCGCCATGGCAATCGGATTTCCGCTCAGGGTGCCTGCCTGATATACCGCGCCAACCGGAGACACCATTTCCATGATCTCTTTTCTTCCGCCATATGCTCCCACAGGCATGCCTGCGCCGATGATCTTACCGTAGGTTACCAAATCCGGCTTTACGCCAAAATATTCGGCTGCTCCGCCGAAAGCAAGACGAAAGCCTGTGATTACCTCATCAAAGACCAGAAGCGCACCCGCTTCATCGCAGAGCTTCCTAAGCCCGGAAAGAAAGCCCTCCCTCGGAGCCACCACTCCCATATTGGCGCCGACAGGCTCTACAATCACGGCCGCCACCCGGCCTTTCGCCTGCGCAAACAGGGTACGCACACTTTCCAGGTCATTGTATACAGCAGTCATTGTATCCTCCGTGCATCCCTTCGGCACACCGGCGCTGTCCGGTACGCCGCTTGTCATTACGCCGGAGCCTGCGCTTACCAGCATGGCATCACTGTGCCCATGATAACAGCCCGCAAATTTGATGATCTTATTCTTTCCGGTAAAACCTCTTGCAGCGCGGATTGCGCTCATGACTGCTTCCGTACCGGAATTGACCATACGAACCATTTCAACATGAGGAATATGCCCGCAGATAAATTCTGCCATTTCCACCTCAATCTCCGTTGCACAGCCAAAGCTCAGCCCCTTTTCGCATGCCTTTGCCACACTTTCCCGGACAGCCGGAAAATTATGTCCCAAAATCATCGGTCCCCAGGAATCAATATAGTCAATATAGCGGTTGCCATCCACATCATAAATATAACAGCCATCTGCACGGTCAATAAAACGCGGTGCCTCACCGATTGCACCGTAAGCGCGCACCGGACTGTTTACGCCTCCCGGAATCCGTTTCACCGCACGCGCAAACAATTCTTCCGATCTTGTCATCAGCCGATTCTCCCTTCATCCATGAATTTTGCCAGTTCCTTTGCGAAATAAGTCAAATAAATCTGTGCGCCCGCACGGTAGGTACCCACGGCCATCTCACAGATGATCTTTTCTTCATCGATCCATCCCATATCAGCCGCTGCCTTTACCATAGCGTATTCTCCGCTGACACTGTATGCTGCGACCGGGACGTTTGTGGCCTTAGAAACCTCAGAAATAATATCCAGGTAAGAAAGGGCAGGTTTCACCATAATAATATCCGCGCCTTCCTCAACATCCGTCAAGGCCTCCTTCATTCCTTCCCTGCGGTTATGAAAGTCCATCTGATAGCTTTTTCTGTCACCGAAAGCCGGCGCAGAGCCTGCCGCCTCACGGAAAGGCCCATAAAAGGCAGACGCATATTTGACTGCATAGGACATGATCGGAGTCTCTTTGTGGCCGTTCCTGTCTAACAGCTCTCTGATCGCACGCACGCGTCCATCCATCATGTCGGAAGGAGCAACCATATCCGCCCCTGCTTCCACGTGAGACAGGGCGGTCTTTGCCAAAAGCTCCAGGGTCGCATCATTTTCCACCTCATGCCCGCACAGCACACCGCAATGTCCATGAGAGGTATATTCGCACATACATACATCCGTTATATAATAGAGATCGGGAAACTGTTTTTTTGCCTCTCTGAGCGCACGCTGCACGATACCCTCCTCTGCGTATGCACCACTTCCCACCTCATCCTTATGATCCGGAATTCCAAACAGCATCAGGCTGCTTACTCCCGCCTTCTGCAGGCGCTCCAGCTCATAAGGAAGACGGTCGACACTGTAGCGGTACTGACCTTTCATCGAAGGAATCTCTTCCTCGATTCCCTTCCCCTCCCGCACAAACAGCGGATAAATCAGAGAAGCCTTATCCATTCTTGTTTCCCGTACCATTCTGCGCAGCGTTTCACTGCCCCTCAATCTTCTCGGTCTTTGCGTCAGTTCCATACTCTCTCTCCTGTCTTTTATTTTCCTCAGCCTTTATTTGCACTACAAGTGCGATCAGGCTTTCAATCGTTGCTTTCTCAGCCATATGGGTCTTCATGCCGTAAGCATCCGCCGCTGCCTTTGTCTGCCTGCCGATACAGGCAGCCGTCACCTTCTTATAATCCAGACCTTCTGTTCCTTCTACAAAGCCCTTCACTGTGGAGGCACTGGTAAAGACCACACAGTCAACCGCACCTGAGGCGATCTCTTTTGATTCATCGATCAGTGCGCTGCGTTCATAAACGGTCTCATAGGTTGCCACATCCTCCACCTGTGCTCCTGCCTCCTCCAAAAGCCGCACCAGATTGGCATTTCCCCTAAAGCCCCGCGGAATCAGAATCCGCTCCCCGCCTGTGAGCTTCTCTGCAAGCGCTTCCCCCAGCGAATCTCCGTCGTACACCTTCGGCATCAAATCCACATACAGGCCGCGCTCCTTCAGCTTGCTGCGGGTTCCTTCCCCGATTGCAGCGATCCTGACCTTACCCAGACTCCGAATATCTTTTTCCCGCTTTTGCATTTCTTCAAAAAAGACTCCGACACCTGTAGGACTGGTAAATACAATCCACTGATAAGCCTCCATGTCATCCAGCGCCGCATATAAACGACTCTGATCCTCCACCGGAACCGTCCGGATAGCCGGAAGCTCCAGCACCTCCGCACCCATTTCCCGAAGCCTTGCCGATGTCCGGGAAATCAGGTTTTTCGGCCGGGTCACCAAAACCTTCCAGCCTGCCAGCGGCAGTTCCTCATACCAGGCAAATTTCTCCGCCAACGTGCAGACCTTTCCCACAACAATGATTGCCGGTGTTTCAATTCCCAGGCGCACCGTCTCTGTCTCCAGCGTCGAAACCGTTGCCACGATCCGTTTCTGGTCCGCAGTGGTTCCCTTTTGGAGGACGGCCGCCGGCATTTCGCAATCCATTCCCGCCTTTATAAGACTTCTGCAGATATCTCCAAGAGCAGATACTCCCATCAAAAATACAAGGGTTCCCCCGGTCCGCACCAGGGCTTCAAAATCTATATCATATTCCTGACCGGCACGCTTATGTCCCGTAATGATATGCAGAGAGGAACAAAAATCTCTGTGAGTCACCGGAATTCCATTATAGGCAGGGACAGAAAGCGGCGAAGTTACTCCCGGCACCATCTCATAAGGTATGCCGTTTTTGGCCAACAGCTCCAACTCCTCCCCGCCCCTGCCGAACAGGAAGGGATCCCCGCCCTTTAACCGCACCACTCGATAGCCTTTTTTTGCTTCCTTAAGCAGCACCTCATTGATCTGTTCCTGAGGCATGGTATGTTGATTTGCACGTTTCCCCACATTGATCAGCCTCGCCGCCAAAGGAATCTGAGAAAGAACTCCCTGTCCAACCAAACTGTCATAGACCACTACCTCAGCCTTACTGAGCACATCCATACCTTTTACGGTAAAAAGGCCGATATCGCCGGGTCCGGCGCCTACCAGCCATACTTTTCCCACTCCCATCAAACCACTCCTTTTCTGCAGGCATTTCTCAGTTGTTCTGCAAGCGCAACGCCTAATGCCTCAGCATCGGAAACGCTGCCTCTGATGCTGCCCTTTCGATAGCTTCCATCTTCCTCCTGATAATACAGGCCCCGAAGAAACAGGCTTTCGCCTTCCACCTCTGCATAAGCGGCAACCGGAGAAGAACAGCCTCCATTCAGATATTTCACAAAAGCCCTCTCTGCGGTTCCGGCAATCCATGCATCTCTGTCCTTATAGCCTTCCAAAAAACCATAATCATTCCCTGCCTTTCCCTGAACAGCGAGGATTCCCTGACCTGCCGCAGGGATCATCTCATCCGGAGTAAAATAACGGGCAATACGATTTTCAAGTCCCAGGCGCTTCAAGCCTGCCGCAGCCAGGATCAGGGCCGCATACTCTCCGGAATCCAGCCTGCGCAGCCGTGTCTGCAGATTTCCCCGGATGCTTTTGACCTCCATATCCGGATACAATTCTTTTAACTGCAAGGTTCTTCTTAAGCTGGAACAGCCAAGAGGCTTCGCGGGTTCCAGCTCCCTTATGCCTTCCGGAAGCACCAGCACATCTCTCGGATCCTCCCGCCTGGAAAAAGCCAGAAGCGGAAGCTCAAAAGGCACCTCCATGGGCATATCCTTTAAACTGTGTACGGACAGATGGCTTCTGCCTTCCAAAAGAGCCCTGTCCAGTTCCTTGACAAACAGGCCCTTTCCGCCCACCTTGTCCAGCGTCCTGTCTAAAATGATGTCTCCTGTCGTCTTCATTGTCAGGATTTCCACCTTCATCTGCGGATGCTTCTCTGTTATGTATGCCCTGACCATTTCACTCTGCAGTACTGCCAGCTTGCTTTCCCTGCTTCCGATAATCACCCTGTCCGTCATACCTCAATCCTCATCCTCGTCCACGTCCTCCATTGCCTGTTCAATTGCTATACGTACCTTCCGGGCCTTTTTATGATCCAATCCACTGGCGGTAATGCCTACCACAAGCTCGTCCTTCATAAAAATACCCGGAAAATAAAAATCACACTTGGTCCTGTCATCTGCAATATTTACATAAATGCCCTCTTCCTTGCAGATACGGTAAATTTCCTCATTCAGCTTCCGGTCATTCGTAGCGGCAATCACGATATACGCCATTTTAAAATCCGAACGCTTCACCGGACGCATCCGTAAGTCCACAAGCCCTGCCTTCCCAAGCTCTGCAAGCTCCATGGTCGTCTGCGGTGCCACCGCCGTAATATTTCTGGTAAACTGCAGAAGAGTTTTTACCCTGCGGGTAGCTATGTTCCCTCCGCCCACTACGACGATATTTTTGTCGCTCAAATCCACGAACATCGGAAAATATCGTTTATTCTTCATATACTTTCTCCAATCCTGCCACACACTCCAGGAACGCTTTCTGATTTAAACTGTCCCGCAGCCCGAAGATCAGCTTATTCACTACCTTTCCGGCAGCAGTGTCTACCGCGCTCTCCAGCTTTACCCTGTCGCAGTCTTCCATTGGTGTGCTCTTCAGTATTTTCGCAATCCTGAGATTCAGATCATGAACTGCTTCCTCTTTAATTTCCCGGATTCTTGGAATAATGTCCCGTCCATCCAGCCACTGATAAAATTCATCCATCTGTACCTGTACGATCACACCTGCTGCTTTAAGATTCTCCTGAAATTCCTCCGGAGCTTCTTCCAATCGAAAGCTGTCCATATCATAAAGCGTGATCCCGGTCATTTCACCAAGTACAGGTTCAATATCCCTTGGCACTGCCAGATCAACCAAAATCAAATCCTTTGTCAGTTCTATCTCCTCGAACAATTCTTTGCGAAGTGTAAAATTCGGGCTTGCCGTTGCACTGACTGCCAAATCACATTTGGGAAGATACTCCATACGGTCGCCGTAATTGATTCGTTTGCATCCCTGCGGAATATTCACAACACCGCTTCTGTACTGACGGACTGTAACTGTAACATCTGCACCGGCCTCCCGCAATGTCTGCGCTGCCACCTTACCCATCTCTCCATTGCCGATCACCATACAGGTCTTGTCCCTCATGGTGCAGCCCTGTCCCTCCAGGAACTGAATGACCTTATGGATCACAGACGGATTTCCATGAGAAAACGGCACCTCTGTCTTGATCCTTTTGCCTGCTGTCACAGCCATCCGAAACAGCACCTCAAGCACGCTGTCCGTCGTATAATGCGCTCTCGCAAGACTCAGGGCCTCCTTCACCTGTGTTAAAATCTGATCCTCGCCTAAAATCTGGGATTTTAATCCGCCGGTCAGATAAAACAAATGCTCAACAGCCTCTTTATCTTCCCTTTTTATAAAATATTTTTCATAAGAATCCTCCCGGATTCCTTTTAATCTGCAAAGACAATCATACAGTGAAATTTCTTTTGTGTCATCCAGACTCGCCCACACTTCCAGACGATTACAGGTAGACAGAAGAATACATCCCCGGATTCCTTCCTGTTCCTTTAGTTTTTCCATTGCATCTCCGGCATTTTTCTTTGTGAACGCAAATAATGCACGGATATCCACGGGAGCCATATTATGGTCCACGCCAATCATGGAAATGCTCATAATCGTATCATTCTCCTTTGTTTTCACTTATCTTTATTATCATAAACATTACGTCAGATAATGTCAATTCCCACCTCAGGATTTTTCAAATTTCCAGCGGCTTCCAAAAGAGAATTGACTATTTTTCCTGTAAATACTATAATGAATGAGCAAACGCAATAAGTACACAGCCAGTTGCAAACGATGCTGGGTATAAAGGATTTTGGAGGTACTCTGCCAATGAAACAGGAAACCAGAAAAGCCATTCTTGTTGTCAGCTTCGGCACCAGCTATGAACCGACCAGAAAGGTCACCATTGATGCCATTGAAAAGGAAATTGCCGATGCCTTTCCCTCCTGCCGGGTTTACCGCGCATGGACCAGCAGGATCATCATTGCAAAGCTCAGAAGGCGCGACGGACTTTCCATTCATACAGTCAAAGAGGCTATGGAGCAAATGCTTAAGGATGGCATCACCGATGTGATTGTACAGCCTACACACGTGATCAACGGCATCGAAAATGACCGGATGAAGGAGGATGCACTCTCCTACGCGGAACACTTTTCGTCCATTTCCTTCGGAACTCCTCTTCTGACCAGTGAACAGGACAACGTGGCCGTCATCCATGCGGTTGCTGAAGAATTCAAATATCTGGAAAAGGATACCGCACTGGTGCTCATGGGACACGGAACCACTCATTATTCCAATACTATCTATGCGGCACTGGATTATCAATTCAAGGATTTGGGATATCCGCATATTTTCCTGGGCACGGTGGAAGCCTATCCGGCTATGCACTCACTGCTCCGTATGCTTCAGGCATTTCAGCCCAGGAAGGTAGTGCTTGCTCCATTTATGATCGTGGCCGGGGATCATGCACGCAACGATATGGCTGGCGAAGATCCGGAGTCCTGGATGTGCCGGTTCCAAAAAGCAGGCTATCAGGTTGTTCCGGTGTTAAAGGGCCTGGGAGAATATTCGGGAATTCGTTCTCTTTTCATCTCTCATGTTCAAAATGCCATGACTGGTGCATCAGAGGAATAAGAAAAAAGAGGGATGTCAGGAATCCCTCTTCTTTTTTATATAATGATTCAAAATGCCGCCGCCGACAATGATCACCCCGGCAATCGCAACCACTCTTTTTGCCGCCTCCTGAGGAAGCCGGCTCTTCGAGCCTATGGTTTCGGAATAAAAGGTAAGAAAATAGTCCACCTCACGGGGCGTTCCCATAGCCGTCGTATCCGCAGTCACAGGCATCTCACTGTCCATAACTGCAATCGGAATCTCAAAGAGTGAATTCCCTCCATCTGTATTCTCATTCAGATATTTTTCTGTGCCAACGATCATATAATCATAGTTCGCACTGCTCCACTTTAGCTCTGCGTACGCTTTGCCGTTTTTTACCTTCAAAACCGCAGGGGACGAAACGCTTGCCTTGCCGCTGCCGCCCACAAGCTCTACTCCGATCGAATACTCTCCATCCTCCATATCGATTTCCATAGCATGTACGGGCGTACGTTCCCCGGAGACTTCTGTTTCTGCTGCTTCTTCCGCCTCCTTCTCCTCCGTCCCGGCTTCCTTTTCAAGTCTCCGGTATGCTTTCAACGCCATTTGGATCGTATCATAATCCGGCAGCTCTACCAAAAGCGCATCCTCAGGCAGAGTTGAAGCATCAAATAAAATCACTCTGTCATACCATTTTTCTTTTCTTTTGCTGAATGCCGCACAGGAAATACCTTTATCCAGTGCCTCCACAGGAATGGTATAGGTATACCTTCCCTCTTCATCCTCTTCAAAGTCAATATATTCGGAAATACCTGCTGCTGCCGCTTCCTCTTTGGTACCCATAAACAGCTTCAGATACCCCTTTCCGCTCAGAGTTATCACAGCCTCCATAGTCCCGTCCGATACAGTCAGCTCTGCTTCAACAATCCGAAACATAGAGGAACTGGATTCCACCTCTATGTCATAGGCTCCGTCCTTCACATCAAATCCATATATCGGAAGCATTCCGTATTTTCCGACTTCTGAAGTGCCGGCCTGCTCCGATGCCTCTGCCACCCGGCTGTATTCTGCTGCCTGACAGACTCCCATACTCCCGATCAGCACTGCCGCAGCCGCTGTACAAATCGCTTTTTTTAAATTCTTCATCATGCTAATCCTTCCTGTTAAAGGAATCCCTAATGCTCACGCGCTATAAAGGTAAATATATCATACCGCTCCTTTGATGTAAAGAAAACATTGCTTACAGGCCTGTAAAAGAGTATAATAAAACCTACTGTTCACAGAGACAGGATATGAATAGTAAGGAACTGTCAAGAAATAAATTTCCGGCTGATACCGGATATAAATGATAAAGGAGCCAATATCAAAACATGATAGAATTAAAGGACCTCACCAAAAAATTCGATAATTTTACGGCCGTCGACTCCTTGAATCTCACCATTCAGACAGGAGAATTCTTTGGTCTTCTGGGTCCCAACGGCGCAGGCAAAACAACCACCATAAGTATGCTGTCTACCCTGCTGCTTCCTACCCGGGGACAAATCCTGATAGACCGGCAGATTCTGACACGCCAGCGGCCTGATTTAAAACAAAAGATCAGTGTCATCACTCAGGAATATTCCATGCGGCAGGATATGAACATGGATGAAATCATGGAATATCAGGGCCGGTTATATTTCATGCCTTTGAAGCAGATCCGTTCACGCACAGAAGAATTGCTGGACTTCTGCGGACTGATTGATTTCCGCAAACGAAGCGTCCGCAAGCTCTCCGGCGGTATGAAGCGTAAGCTCATGGTCTGCCGGGCACTGCTGACGGAACCGGAAATCCTTTTGCTGGACGAGCCTACCGCAGGTATGGATCCGATTTCCAGAAGACAGATGTGGAGCCTTCTCCGCCAGCTTAATGAAAAAAATCTGACGATCCTGCTCACTACACATTATATTGAAGAAGCACAGACTCTCTGCAACCGGGTGGCGCTTATGAACAGCGGAAAGCTGGAGGAGGTAAACACACCAACGGGGTTCATCGAAGAGCTGGGGGCTTACGCTGTGGACGAAATGACAGCCGCAGGACTCCAAAGCCGTTATTTTCATGAGCGAACGGAAGCAATTCAATATCTTTCCGGTATTCAGGGACAATCCTCTCTGCGTGACACCACTTTGGAGGACGTTTTTGTAGAACGGGCCGGGAAGCATCTGACTTCCTCATAAATCAACCGCAGCAGCAAACGCAGGAGCCTGCACAGTCGTCTCACAGTGCGCTGCGGACAAATATCAATATGGAGCTGTATTATGGGAATAATTACAATATTATGGGAAAAATGGACAGAATTTAAACGGGATTTTTATAAGATCACATTGGCGGCCATGGTGGCGCCCCTTATGTACCTGGTCGTATTCGGTTTGGGTATCCAGACCACCTCTCACGGAGAACCATACCTGAATTTCCTGATTCCCGGTGTCGTATCGCTGACTACGATGAACGGAAGCTTTAACGCCATTGCACAAAATCTGAATGTCCAGAGACTTTATGAAAAGGCCTTTGACCAGGTGATGATCTCCCCTACTCCGCTCTGGCAGTTTATTATCGGACAGATTTTGGGCGGCAGTCTCCGGGGCCTGTATGCAGGAAGCATTATTCTGCTGCTGACTATGCCGATTGAAACAGGACTGATCTTTAACGGACTTTCCTTTTTTATTATGCTCTTAAACGGAGCCGTCTTTTCCGCAGTCGGAGTGGTGGTATCCTTCCTCGCCAAGAATCATGCGGATGTTCCGAGGTTTTCCAACTACATCATCATGCCCATGGCATATCTGTGCAACACCTTTTTTTCTGCAGATAAAATGCCGAAGGGGCTGCGCGAGGTAATCTCCGCACTGCCCCTCTCACAGACCAGCAAAATGATTCGAAGCATTGCTTCCGGCACAGGTGCGGATTTGACGGGAATCCTCGTCCTCCTGGTCTATCTCATCGTTTTCACAGCGATTGCGTTCTGGTTTATTTATAAAAAGAAAAATCTATAAAATTCTGTTTCCAGCGCGGTTGTGTATGCAAGCACATCCGCGTTTTTTTAATACGGAAGCGCCTCTCCCGACCACTGGTGTACCTTTCCGCCTGCCTCTTGTAGGATCAGGCTTCCGGCGGAATAATCCCAGGGCTTCAGGTGGAGTATACGCGGACACGCAGCGGTATTCCCAGAGAATCAGCCAGTTCCCGGCTCTTTTTCACATTTTCTTCCCCTATCACATCCACAACTGTAAAGCGCACATCCTCCAAATATTTCCGGCAGTCCTGTGCAAACTTAAGCATTCCCTCAAAGGACCTTTCCCCGTAAGCCGGACGGACTACCTCGCAATAAGATGCGGCATCCGGCATATTCAGGCTTATCGACACACTGTCTACTGCCCTGCAGATTTCCTCTGCGGTAGAACGTTTATGGATCAGATCACTGAGGCCATTCGTATTCAGACGAATCTTAAACGGGTACCTCTCACGCACATAAGCGCTGACTGCAATCAGGTTCTCAAGCACCATGGTAGGTTCTCCGTATCCGCAGAAAACAACCTCTGTACAGTCTCCGAAATCATATGCATCCATTGCCTTTTTGATCTCCTCCAGGGACGGCTCATGCTCAAACCAGAGATTGCCGGCTTCCCCCACGGAGTCGTCATGATTACGAATACAGAAGGTACATCTGCACGGACACTTATTCGTAATATTAAAATATACCTGATCCTTATAACGGTATAGAATATCAGTCATAAAAAGCTTCCTCTCCTTGTTTAAACTCTTTTCCAATCATACGCATTTGAGACGCTTAAGTCAAATCCCATTTGCAAATCTTTTCTTAAAGCCCATGCGGTCCAGAGCCATTCCGATGATCACAAACACGATGGTACTACCTCCGGACTGCACGACACTTCCGCTGACAGAAGTAAAAAAGGCCGTAGTAAAGCCGAACATAATTCCCTCTGCGATATAATACCCGGTTCCGGAAATGACAAACGCCAGGAATAGTGCCACTACATTTCTCTTTGTCACGATCTTAGCCGCATCAGAAGAAAACGGCAGACAGATCAGCATTTTAATGATAATAGTTGCCGGAGCCCACACCGGAGATGTCAGAATATCTGCCAGACCGCCTCCAATCGCACCTGCCGCACATGCATAAGGCATCGGAAGCAGCGCCGCTGCCAGATAGATCAGGGAATCCCCCAAATGTACATATCCTCCATTCATGCCTACCGGAATATGACAAATATACGCGGTCATTACGGCAATCAATGCTGCCAGAACTGCCGTTACTGTCAAGCGCCGAAGTGGTGCTCCTGCCGCCGCCTGTTCTTTTGCTGCTGTTAAATCCGTCATTGTTTTAAGCCTCCCTTAATTCATATAAATATGGTTCAAAGCAAACGCCATCATTGCGGTCCGTTCCCTCCTGTACAGTATCCCGGATGGCTTTGGAAAGAAAACGCACCGCTTTTCTGACACAGCGCTCCATGCTCTCTCCGTTTACCAGCCCGGCACACAATACGGAGGCAAATAAATCTCCGGTACCGGAATAGCTGCCGCCTGTTTTTTCTGCGGATATCCATCTGCATGCTCCGTTTTCCCGGACCAGATTTCCGATTCGTACCGGCTTGCCGGGTTCCTCAACATCCACCCCTGTGATTACTGCAGCCTTTACATGAAACTGCTCTTCCAGCTTCCTGCCGATCTCTTCAATTTCTGTAAAAAGTTCCGACCCTGTCCGCTGTGTCAAAAACTGCCACCGCTTCTTCATCCCCTCTTTTCCATACAGAAGAAGCAGAGCTTCTGTCAGATTCGGCGTGATCACCCGGGCCTTACCTGCCAGAATACGCATCTTCTTACACAATTCTTCTGTATACATGCCATAGACCCCGCCTCTGTCCCCCATGACCGGATCGACCAGGATCAGGGTATTCTCTCTTTTAAAGACTTCTATAAATTCCAGGATTTTGTCTGCCTGCTTTTCCCCTGCCAGATACCCGGTATAAATACCATCCGGCCAAAATCCTCTTTTTTTCCACTCCTCCATGATGCTTCCGATACGGTCTGTATAGTCATCACAGAAATAAGATTCATATCCGGTCTGATTGCTCAGCACCGCCGTCGGCAGAGGACATGCCTGGACTCCCATAACAGAAATGACGGGAATTGCCGCTGTCAGGGAACATCTCCCCAATCCGGATAAGTCATTCAGCACCGCTATTTTTTTCACTGCTTATCACTCCAGTCTTGTATCTTTTCTTGTTATGGTATAGAATACCATTAAAGTGTATCTTGCAAAATATCCAAAAATAACTATTTTTTAGAGGACAATTTATGAACCTGCAATTAGAAAAAACAAAAAAAAATGACCACCTCTATATGGAGGTCTATCGCTATTATAAGGACCTCATCATACGGCAGAAGCTGCCTGCGGGTGCGAAAATGCCTTCTCTGAGGAAATGTGCCCAGGAGCTGAAGCTCAGTCGTACGACCGTTGAAAACGCCTATCTGCAGCTTGCTGCCGATGGCTATATTATATCCAGGGCCCAAAGCGGCTATTATGTAACAAACATTGCCGGCCGGCCGGCTCCTCTCCCTGCTGAATATGAAAAGAGGGAACCATACCGATACAATTTCGCTTCCTCCGACGTGGATCGTGAAAGCTTTCGTTTCGATCTGTGGCGCCGTTATATCAAAAGTGCCCTCCGCCAGGATGAGCGTCTGCTTTCTTACGGGGAGCCTCAGGGAGAACCGGATTTTCGCGAAGCACTTGCAGATTACATCTGCGTAAGGCGCAACGTACTCTGCTCTCCCTGCGATATTGTCGTAGGCGCCGGTGTCCAGAGCCTGCTCCATATCCTTTGCCCTCTTATAAAAGAAAAAAAGACGGTATCCTTTCCTACACCGTCTTTCATACAGGGAAGCACTGTCTTTCGCGACTACGGCTTTGACGTCCGTTACCGCAACAAGGACTCCGGAGTAATTTATGTATCCCCTGCCCATATGACCAAATGGGGTGAGATCATGCCGGTGTCCAGAAGACTGGAATTGATCCGCTATGCTTCAGAGCATCACAGCCTGATCATTGAGGATGATTTTGAAAATGAGTTTGTCTACCTGCAGAAACCGACCCCTTCTCTGTTCAGTCTCGCAGGCGGGCAGGATGTTGTCTACATCGGTTCCTTTTCCAGGCTTTTGCTGCCCTCCATTCGAATCAGCTTTATGGTGCTTCCGCCTTCTCTCACCGATGTCTATCGCCAAAAAGCGGCAAACTATAACCAGACTGCTTCCAAGGCAGAGCAGATTGCACTCTGCCAGTTTATCCGGGATGGACATCTGGCAGCGCAGACGCGGAAGCTTCGGCGTCTGTATTCTCAGAAGCTGAAGCAGCTCATCAAAGCAGTGAGTGATACCTTCGGCTTTGACAGCCGTATTCAGATCGGCGCAGCCGGAACCAGTATCGCATTGACCTTCCCCTGTACGCTTACCGGAAACCAGCTCATAAAAAAAGCGCAGGAAAAATCCCTGCGCCTGCAGATTTTAAAAGAACTTCCCGGTGAGATCACGGTTATCCTCTCCTGCTCCTCCATGCCTGCACAGGACTTTCTGCCTGCATGCCGGATTCTCAGAAACCTTATTTCATAGGCTTCGGGTATTGAACATCCGAAGCTCTGTGAAAGCTCCCACTTAATCCCGCCGATTGTCGATCATATAAAGCAGTGCATTGCAGATACAGGCTGCAATGTTGCTGCCGCCCTTTCTGCCTCTGGCAACAATATAAGGTACCTCTGTCTCCATGATCAGCTCCTTGGACTGTACCACATTGACAAAGCCCACCGGAACGCCGATGATCAGCTCAGGATTCAGCTTTCCCTCCGCAATCAGCTCATACAGCCTTACCAGAGCAGTCGGCGCATTCCCTATGGCAAAGATCAGCTTTCTGTCCATGGCCGCCGCCTTATCCATGCTGGCAGTTGCTCTGGTCGTTCCGTTTTTTCGGGCGGTTTCAGCTACATCCCCGTCGGACATGAAGCAGTAAACCTCTCCGCCGTAACGGGCAAGTGCACGCTTATTGATTCCGGCCTTTGCCATCTGCGTATCCGTCACAATACACGCCCCGTTTCGTATGGCATCTATGGCATGCTCCACCGCCCGTTCCGAAAAGCAGAGATTTTGGGCATAATCAAAATCCGCACTCGTATGGATACAGCGTTTTACCACCAGCTCTGTTCCGGGAACCAGCGGGGTGTCTCCCAGCTCCTCAGCAATGATCTCAAAGCTTCTCTTCTCAATCTCCATAGGTTTCACATTTTCCAATTCAATCCTCATTGTCCTGCGCCTCCCTGCACATCTCTTTAACTGCATCGTTGATCCTCCATCTGCAGCACCACAGTATGGAGCATCCTTATCTGTCTTATAGCATGTCAATCCCCGCATCCAGAATCTCATATATTTTTTTCATATCCAAATGCTTACGCAGCTCCTCTGCCAAAATGTCATACTGGGTTTCCTTAAATGCCGCAAAATCCACACCTGCAAACTGAGATACATCAATTCCCTTTTTATTGCCCAAAACCTGCATCAGCCCTTTTACCGCCTCTTCTCTGTCGAAGACTCCATGCACGTAGGTTCCGCATACATTGCCGCAAAAAGCACCATCTGCCTTTTTTGTATCAGTCACCCTGTCTCTGATGAATGCAGCCGGCTGTGCCTCTCCCTTTAAGACGGTTTCTCCCATGTGAATTTCATATCCTTCCAGCCCGATCCCGCTTAAGGGCGCCCATTCTCCTGTCAGATTCCGGAATTCTCCTTCCACTCTTGTTCTCGTCTTCTGTCTGGCAAAAACAGTATCCATAGGAAGAAGGCCCATCCCTCTCATACTTCCTCCGGCCTCTACCTGACAGGGATCACTCAAAGCTTCTCCCAGCATCTGATAACCTCCGCAGACACCGAAAATCAGTTTCCCCCGGTATGCCTCCTTCAATATAGATGCCTCCATACCACTCTCCCTCATCCAGCGGAGATCCTCCATAGTATTTTTGGTACCGGGAAGAATGATCAGGTCCGGATTTTTCAGCTCATGAGGCTGCCGTACATACCGAAGAGAAACACCAGGTATACTTTCCAACGGATTAAAATCCGTAAAATTGGAAATTCTCGGAAGACGGATCACTGCAATGTCAATGGCTCCGATTTCCTGTTTCCCGTTAAACCGCTCCGACAGACTGTCTTCATCCTCTAACTGAACCTGTATAAACGGAGTCACCCCCACAACCGGAATCTGACTTCTCTCCTCCAGCATTTCCAGACCAGGCTCCAGAATCGTCTTATCCCCCCGGAATTTATTGATGATGAGCCCTTTCACCATGGCACGCTCATCCTCTTCCAGCAAATCTACCGTTCCGATCAGTTGAGCAAACACGCCGCCTCTGTCAATGTCCCCAACCAGAAGCACCGGTGCTTTTGCCAGTTTCGCCATCCCCATGTTTACAAAGTCTTCCGCCTTCAGGTTGATCTCAGCAGGACTTCCCGCCCCCTCTATCACAAGGATATCATTTTGTTCTGACAGTTTCCGGAAAGCCTTCATGATCTCCGGAAGCAGGTTCTTCTTATATTTGTAATAGTCACGGGCATTCATTGTTCCCCGGACCTCGCCGTTTACGATAACCTGAGACCCCATATCATTCGTAGGCTTCAAAAGTATGGGATTCATCAGCACAGAGGGAGCGATTCCTGCCGCCTCCGCCTGCATGACCTGTGCTCTTCCCATTTCCAGCCCTTCATCCGTAATAAATGAATTCAATGCCATATTCTGTGACTTGAAAGGCGCAACCTTATATCCATCCTGCTTAAAAATCCTGCACAGTCCCGCTGCCAGCAGGCTTTTTCCGGCATTGGACATCGTGCCCTGTATCATGATCGTTTTTGCCATTGTTTATCCCTTCTGAGGTAAAACCTCAATCTCCCTCAACGCCTTAATGAGCAGTTGATTTTCCTCATGTTTTCTGACCGCCACACGAAAATATCCCTTCTGAAGCCCCGGATAATTGCTGCAGTCCCGAATCAAAATGCCTTTTTCTATGCATGCCTCAAACAAATTCTCCGGTCCTTTAAAAAAGAGATAATTCGCCTGGGAGGGATAGACCTCAAGCCCCAGCTCCTCCATCTCCTTTTTCAGAAATTCGGCCTCCTCCAACACCATCCGGCGGCCCTCTTCCACATACGCGCTCTCTTTCAGTGCAGCAATTCCTGCTGCCTGGGCCATAGAAGAGATATTCCAGGGCTGTGTCACAAGCTCCATTTCTTTCAGAAATTCCCTGTTTTCACAGATGCCGTAGCCCAGCCGGATGCCTGCCATGGCATAGCGCTTGGTAAAGGCTTTTAGCAGAAACAGGTTGTGATATCTGTGTATCTGTGCCTTCAGGCTGTAAGCTCCGGGCTTTTTTACAAAGTCCAGAAAGCATTCATCCACCACCAGCAGAATCTCCAGCTCCCGGCAGCGTCTCAGCACCTCAAACAAAAAATCCCGTTCCAGAAGAATTCCCGTAGGATTATTGGGGTTACAGAGAAATACGATATCCAGCCCTTTATGAAGCGCCTGCATAAAATCCGGCTGCACCTGAAAGCCGTTTTCTTCCCTCAGTACATAATGCCGGACTTCACAGCCCACACTCAGAAGCGCCTGCTCATATTCCGCAAAGGTCGGCGCCGGAACAAGCGCCTTCTTCGGCCGCCTTGCCCTGCATACGGAAAACACCAGCTCCGCAGCCCCGTTTCCGCAGATTATACTGTCCGCATCCATTCCCTCGTATTCCGCTAACGCCTCACGCAGAGGTTCATATCCCACCTGCGGATAATCAGAAATATGCTCCAGGCTTTCCACAACCGCCTCTTTCACACTCCCGGGAGTTCCGAGAGGATTGCAGTTGGCGGAAAAATCCAGACACCCCCTGTATTGATAAATATTTCCTCCATGTATGTGTTTTGTCATGCTTTTTCTCCTATACGATAATCAAAATGGCAAGCCGCAGACCGGTACACAGCACTGCGCCCAAAACAGCCGTTCCGTACAGCAAACGGTTGGCTCTTCTGATATCCTCCGGTTCAATCGGTCTTAACGCATCTCCTATCGTTGGTTTCTCATATAATTTTCCGAAATAATATGCATTTCCTGCAAGCTGCACATCCAGGGCTCCCGCCATAGCCGCCTCTGTCTGTGCGGAATTGGGACTCGCATGGTTTCTTCTGTCCCTTCGGTATATTTTCACCGCATTCTTCGTGTCCATTCCCACAAACGCTGTGGCTGCTGCCATAAGCCAGCCGGAAATTCTTGCCGGAATATAGTTCACCACATCATCCAGCTTTGCAGCACAGCGACCGAAATAAAGGTATTTGTCATTTTTATAGCCAAGCATGGAATCCATGGTATTGATGCCTTTATACAAAAACATCAGCGGTACGCCCCCAACAGCCATACAGACCATAGGAGCAATTACCCCATCGGAAGTATTTTCCGCCACAGTCTCTACCGCTGCCTTTGTCACGCCTTCTTCTGTCAGGCACTGTGTATCACGCCCAACAATCATGGAAACCGCATAGCGCGCCTCCTGAAGAGTTCCTTTTTTCAGACTGTCGTATACCTTCATACTCTCGTCCTTCAAAGACCTGGTTGCCAGAAGCTGGCAGCACCAAAAGATTTCCAGGGCCAGCCCAGCCCATGGAACATGCCGGTACAGCAAAGCCAAAACAGAAAACGGAATTCCAAAACAGAGGCTGCAGATCAAAACCACCTCCAGGCAGCCGCCCGCCAGTTCCCCTTTTTCTGTTTTCGGAAATATCCCGCGGATACCCTTTTCCAGATTTGTAATCCATTTTCCAATGAGGCATACCGGATGATGCAGCCACCTGGGATCCTCCACTGCCAAATCAATCAAAAACCCTGCCGCAAGAGCGTTCGTATGG
>ERZ781272.322-NODE-322-length-41351-cov-5.470602_pt1 | contig 41351 bp, 40 predicted proteins | sample MGYA00375850_ERZ781272 | MGnify/ENA primary metagenome ERZ781272 (study PRJEB29790, sample SAMN06051246) | human gut metagenome | host: Homo sapiens | place: USA: Cincinnati, Ohio | collected 2013-06-21 | study: EMG produced TPA metagenomics assembly of the Gut...
CTGTTCGGGGACATTGCCATGCACATGATTAACAGGCTGGCTCATAATGTCCTCCCGGTGTCGGGGCAAAAAAAGAGCAGGGAACCCGTTTCAAGATTTCCTGCTCGGTGGTGCCGCTGGTGGGCGGCGGGTATTTTTGTTGTTACGGATTACTTTTTCTGATAAAAGGCTTCCATCGCCTGTCCGATAAACTCAGTTGTTCCTTCTCCATAAACGCTGTCCTGTGCCGCCTGAATTTCTCTGTTTGTGCGATAGGCGGCAGCCATTTCAAGCATCATGGAGGTAGCATCTGGCAGTTGATACATCTGCTTTGTTACGAAGTCATATTCCCCAACTAATTCTTTTACTTCAAAGGAATTTACATCCTGACCTTTCCTCTCTGCCAGTTTCTTAATAATCTCTCCCAAGCGTTTCTGATATGCCGGGAAAATTTCCGTATTCCCCGGATTTTTAGCCGCTTCCAGTGCCTTATCCTTACTGCCATACCATTCTACAATCTTCTGATAGTTTTTCTGAACGGCTTCGGTAGAAGCTTTTTCAAGGAAGTTCTTTCTCCATTCCTCCATGCTGCCATAATGCTCAATGAAAATCGCTTTCTGTTCCTCGCTCATATTCGCCGCCATTGAGTTATACATATCCTCTAATTCGGTCTTGCTGAATACTTCAAAGTCCATTGTAGTATCTCCTTTCAAAATTCTGTCAATGCCGGTAATCAAACGATCCATACGTTCTTTCTTTGTCACCAGCATTTTCCGCTGCATCTGTAAAATCTGATTTTTTTCAAGAGCCGGATTTTCTATGACTGCTTTGATTTCTTTCAGGGAAATATCAAACTCACGGAAAAACAAAATCTGTTGCAATGTTTCCAATGCCTTATCGTCATAAAGCCGGTATCCCGCTTCGCTTTTGTCTGTCGGTTTCAAAAGCCCGATTTCGTCGTAGTAGTGAAGCGTACGCACGCTGATACCTGTTAAATCCGATATTTCCTTTACTGTCCTCATTGCCGTAAACCTCCTGTTCTTGATATACTCACTTTAATCTATTACGCACCGTGAGGGTCAATAGGTATTTTTAAATTTTTCTTTGAGTATATCATTTTTCTATCCACATCGGAAGAAGCAGCGCAGGGGAAGCTGCAAGGGGCTTCCGGCGTTCTGCCTTTATTCATTTTTTTGCTTCTCCGCAAGTACCTGTTCGATGATTTTTTGGTATTCGCTCCGATGGAACAACAGCTTCAAAATCAAACTGACCTGTTTATCCGTCACAGGCTCCGGGTGGGGCAGGCAGTTTTCCAGTGCCGCCCTCTGGTACAGAGCCGGTGCGTCCGTTCACTCCGGGTTAGCTGCTTCGCCCGGTGCTGCAGGATTTTTTCCTCATGCTCTAACCGGTGCAGCTTCTTTTCTCCTTTTTCAATCTCCTGATTGAGTATTTCCAGCTTATCATTCATGGGCGGCGTCCTCCTTAAACTCCCGAACACGCCCTTAGCAGAGCTGCATATCAGTGATGAAATGGTGGGGCTGCTGAAAAGTGACCTTACCAATAACCGATTGCGCTGTGAAATAGCCACCCATGAAAAATTCAAGCGTCTAATTTTTCATGTTCTGCTGTAACGCTTTCTTCCGGTGCAGTAACAGTTTTTTCCTGATGAACGTAGCCTATTTGCGCCATAGCTACACAACAGATTACAAGGATACTAAAATATTTTCCCATAAAACACCACCTTTACATCATATTGTCGTTTCGCAAAGCATCAGCCAAATCACATTTAAGCGTCCGTTTACCGCCTATGTAATAGGCGAAGGCAACGAATCCGAAAATAGCTAAAATGAATATCAAAATTGGGATAAGCGGAGCTTCCGCCAAAAACTCCATCGGGTCTAAATAGCTTGCCGTAATCATAAATGTAACTACTATCGCTGTTAATGGCAACGTGATGATAAGGGGACGCCCTGCAATCACGAACGCTTCGATAGCGAACATTTTTCTCATACCCTCCGGTGTCATTCCAACTGACGCATATCTGGCAAATTCCCGTTTTCTCTGACGCAGAAAGCCCAACGTGTTAGAAAATACATTTGCAATTCCTATGACAGCCAGCGGCGCACAAAATGCTCCTAATATCATCATAGAACCTTTTTGCATCGCATTATCAGAAATTTTTTCCTGAATACGGTTTTCTATCTCAAAATTGTCTTTCTGCTGGATTGTCTGTGAAATTCCATTTTGCAGCTCGTCCAATTCGGAAAGAGTTACGCCATCCTTTCCCAATATCCGTATATAAGTATCTGCTTCGGTATTTCCAATCGTCCCTGATATTTGCTTAAAGAGCGATAAAGGGACAAACTGCACTAACGCATAATTGTCGTATTCCTCCCTTAAAGCTACCGGTTCCTGCGTATAAGCAAGCGCTGGAATTTCTGTCGCATTTTCTGGCTGTCCGGCATTTTGCAGAGTTATCGTGCTTTGTTCCTCTTTTACAAAAGGGATATACTCTTTGTAGCGGAAGTTACTGTTTATGCTGTCCCAAATGTGGTTCAGCACAATACTCCCGTCTGTTCTTGGTACAATGCCTAACTGTTCACAATATTCTTCAAATTCTTTATCATCCATAATGACGATAGGAGCCTTTACAGAATAGAAACCTTCGCTTGTAATTGTTGAATAGTCAGTAACAGCTCCCAATCCGCCTAAGTTAGATAATTCATCACTGATATTGGATTCCGGCAGCAAGCAGACAGCCGCTGCTTGCTGATAGACAACGCTGCTTCTGACACCCTGCAAATTACTGATTTCTTCCCCCTGCTGAAAATCCAAAATTTCGGTATTTTTCAGAGTTACCATCACGTCCCATGCGTCCTGATACCTTTCAAAATAGGTATGGTTTGTGCTGATGCCTGTCAAAGTAAAGAAACAGAGCATTACGGTAAAACCCAAAAAGGAGAGCGTCAGGGAAAGGTTCGAAGTACGGAGTGCTTTTTTCTGTGCTTTCAGCGCATTTCCAGCCAGTTCACCCTCTACACCAAACAGCATAGATAATATACGGGAACGCTTTTTCTTTTTCAGGCTTAATTCCCCGGTGCCCCGTATTGCCTGAAGCGGTGTCAGCCTGCTTAATTTTTTTGCAGGAAGGCACGCAGAAATAAATACTGTTAAAATGGATACCAGAATTGTTACCGCAAATACAAACGGCTGGTATTGAAAAAACGCTTCATGCCGTCCTGATATTCCCTCTGCAAAGAAATTCATTGCCTTTATTGTACCCGCGCTGCCTGCAATCCCGATTAAGCTACCGGCTAAGACCGGCAGAATACAGAGTGCCGCAGCTTCCTGCATAACGCAGGTAAAAATCTGCCCCGGCGTGGCTCCTATGCTGGAAAAGATTCCAAACTGATGAATCCTTGTGTCCATAGACACCGCAAAGGAATTATGGATAATTAAAATCAAGGAAACCGATACCACAAGCAACAAGGCAATAAAGAAAGCCATTAAAAGCGGCGGGGTTTTGTCCTGCGGGTCGTGAACCATATATCTTGATAATAATAATTCGTGATAAGATGCTGCAGTGCTGTCCAGTCCTAATTTTTCGGTTATCAGCGGCATATCGCTGTAAATGGTTCGCATATTCTGAAACCAGACATCAGCTACAATATTTTCCCCCTTTGACAATAAGCCGTTGATTTCCGCTTTTTCTACATTCGCAAAATTTTCTATTGTAGATAAATCGCTTTCGGTTATCCCTTCAATTCTTCCTTGCCAGCTGCCTTCCTCTATCGTAATCCGCTCGATTTCATAAATCCAAAAGTTATAAAACAGGCTGCATACCAGCGATAAAAATAAAGCGGAAATAAAAGCGGCTACCATAATGGATATGCCGGAAGATTTGTTCTTTTTGATAAATCCGGCTGAATAATCTTTCCACATTCTTCCACCTCCGTTTCTGGTCGCTGATAATGCGTCCATCCTCTACGGTCACAATTCGGTCTGCTTCCAATGCAATCTTTTCATCATGGGTAATCAGTAAAATTGCCTGATTCAGATTCCGGTTGGACAATTTCAGCATATCAATGATTTCTTTTGAGTTTTTCTGGTCAAGATTGCCGGTCGGTTCATCCGCCAAAAGGAGTGCCGGACGATAAATCAAAGCTCTGGCGATTGCTGCCCGCTGCTGCTGTCCCCCGGATAATTGATTCGGAAGGAAGTTCAGCTTATCGGAAATCCCCAATGAATTTACCACTTGATCAAAATACTCCTGATTGACTTTTTTCTTATCCAATAACAGGGGCATTAAAATATTTTTCTGAATGGTAAGCGTGGGAATTAAATTGTAAAACTGATAAACCAGCCCCACTTTCCTGCGCCGGAAAATTGCCGCCTGCGTCCGGTTCATCGAAGAAATATCAACTCCCCCTACGATAACTTTCCCCTCCGTAGGCTTATCCACGCTGCCTAAAATGTGCAAAAGTGTAGATTTTCCCGAACCGGATGCCCCTACTATCGCAACAAATTCTCCCTTTTCAACCGATAAATCAATCTTGTCAAGAGCCGTTACCTGATTATCGCCGGAACCATATACCTTTCTGACGCCATCACATTTTAATATTTCCATGTCAGCTTTTCCTTTCTGTTATGCAAGAATTTCTTCGTTATGTTCTCAGTATAGCAAAGAAAAGTGACATCTCAGTGACTGTAAACGCGGATTTCAAAACAGGCTCCGCCCTCCGCCAGATTGCGGGCGGTTATATTTCCATTTTGCAATTCAAAAATAGATTTTGCTAATGCTAAACCAATGCCTGTCCCGTTAGGGGCAGCTTTTTTTCCACGATAAAACCGTTCAAAAAGGTGCGGTATATCTTCCGGGCAAAGGCCCTCGCCCTCATCCCATATTAAAATTTCCGTATATATGGGATTGCCGGAATAATCACAATGTATGGTTCCGCCTTGCGGCGAATGTTCCATACAGTTTTTTATCAGATTCAGAAATGCTTCCATTGTCCATTCCATATCTCCTGTGAGTTCAATGCAGCCTTTATCCGGAATTGATACGGACACATTTTCTTTTTGCAAAAGGTCGCTCAAATTATCCGCCGCAAGAGTAAGTGCAGTATAAATATCGACCTTTGAATGTTCCAACGGCAATGTACCGGCATCTATCCTAGATAGCGTAAGCAGCGATTCTTCCAATATTCCTAATCTTTCCAACTGCTTCCGTATCTGCTCCGCCCGCAGATCAGATATTTCCTTTTCCATAAGCTGTAAAGAAAGGGATGCCGCAGTAACAGGGGTTTTCAACTGATGGGCGATATTTGCAAGGTTATTCGCAAAATTGGTTTTTGCCTTTAATGCCGCCTTCCTTGTCTGAATAAGCTGCGTCACTGTTTTATACATTTCATCTTGCAGGCGGGAAAAATCATCCTCATTGGTCTGGACAATCGTATCCTTTTTCCCAATATTTATCTGTTCCAGATAATTTGTTAATTCTGCTGTTCTTGTTTTATTCTGTCTGTCCAGCCACCACGCAGAGGCAAGAAAGCAGACGATAATCAATACAGACAAAACCAATGAAAGAGTAAAAAAATTCCAACCGGATTCCTTGCAAAACTGACTGTTGCTATATCCATATTGAGCCAAAAACATATTTTCGTTGATTTCTTCCTCCGTGAATGTGTGGTATTCTTTCAAAGCGGAAAGAACCAGTTCCTCCGCTTCCGGGGTATTTTCTATGGCAATTTCACAAAATTTTGAGAGGTGTTCAAATGTGGATTGCCGATATTCATTCATCCAAATTATTGACATAACTGCTATCCCTACAAAGCAGGCCAGCACCGGCAGCCCAAAAGCAAAATAGCGTTTTATTCGCTCTGTCATAAGGTGTCCTCCATACGATACCCAAAGCTGCGCATTGTTTTCAGGCAGCCCGGATTATTCAGTTTTTCCCGCAGACGTTTCATTGTGACTGTCAATGTATTATCATTCACATAAATTCCATTATTGTCCCATACCAATTCCAATAGCTGTTCTCTGGTCACAGTTTTGCCCTTATTTTCCATCAAGAGCAAAAGCAACTGATATTCCGGCTGGCTTAATACAATTTCTTCCTGATTGCAGAAAACTATCATTCTGTCTTTATCTAACAGCAGGTTATCGCAGGACAGGCGTGTGCCATTCGCTTGCCCGGTTCGTCGAAGCAGGGCAAGAATACGGGAATACAGCACATTCAATTCAAACGGTTTTACAACATAATCATCTGCACCATGCCCGAAACCTGACACAATATCATGGGAATCTCCACGGACAGTCAGGAAAATAACCGGCAGACTGCTCCAGCGAAGCCTAATCCATTCGCAAAGTTCATTTCCCTGTCCGTCTGGCATATTCCAATCCAGTAAGATAATAGTGGGAGTGTACTTCCGCAACGCCGCCTTTGCAAGAGCAACGGTTGAAAAAACAGCGGCGATATATTTATCTTCCCGCCAAAAACCATTGTTGGGACAGACTTCCCAGATTTGTTTTTCCTGAAAGTGGTCATATTTTGCCATTGAAAATACATCTAATAAGAATCTTCCGCCTTGTCTGAGACAGTGATAAGATTTCATCATAATTTTTTTTTGTCTATATTTGAGAGTGCCCCATAATCACAATAAATCATGGTAGCAAAATCAAAAACCTGTTCTATCTCCATCTCCAAATAGTTTTGAAAAAGATACTCAATAGACAATCCTTTTTCATTGGCTGATTTTCTGGCATAGTTAATCGACCTTTTGGAAAAATCTATTCCAGTAACCTGATAGCCCTTTTGGGAAAATCTTTCTGCATATAATCCAGGACCACATCCTATGTCAATCAGTAATGGATGATTTTCAGGTGATACAGTCTGTGCTATCCATTCTACAGACTGATTGATAAATGACAGTTTTCTGCTTGCTCCCTCAAAATCAGGTGAGAGGTGAGCTTGGAGCATTTGCTTTGAAATGTATTCATCATTCCAAAATGGAGTATCTGTCTTTGTGTAGAGCTGTGGCTTTTGTAAAGCATTGTAAATTTGGTTCAGCATATTTTTTCCTTTCTTCAGGCAAAAGAAAAAGCCATAGATTTTACTCTGCGGCTAATCTCACAAGTGATGAAGATTTTATCTACCCTTTTCCAGTCATATCCATGACACCGATTATGTGACATCGGATACGCCGGAGTTTCATCACCGTTTCATTTTTTATTATAGGCTTATGATACTGTAGAATATTTTTCTTGTCAATTATAATCATGTTCTTTCTATGGTAAGAATATGAACCGTATATTTATATTTTCTTTGTACATGTTCTAACCCAGATAAAGACAAGACTCTAAACAGTTGTGTTTAATGACAGCGAAACAGAGTTTTGAAGTGAAAATCTTATTTGGAGGATTACAAAATGGATAAGTACATTTACGGTGAAAACAACGGCCTTTGGTACGAATTGCAAGACGATTATTATTTATTGTCAATGCAGAGTTGATATTGGCTTAATAGCAGGTGGCGGTATGGGGTAACACTCATACCGCTTTTCATCTCTGTAAATAGATAACACATTTTGAATAATGACGATATCATACAAGAAAAAAATGTAAATTCGTGTATAATAATAAGATGAAACGGAGGTGACGCAGTGAAAAAGGAAGTACGGACAGTTGTATTTGATGATGAACTAAATCTTGAAGCATATCGCTTTGAGGGAGTGGTACAGCCGTTTCCCAATCATTTTCACGATTATTATGTTATAGGATTTATAGAAGCAGGAACACGAAGCCTTACTTGTAAGAATATCGAATACGCCGTAAAGCAGGGCAATATTCTTCTATTCAATCCAAATGACAATCACGGATGCGTACAATGCGATAATCAGACTTTTGATTATAGAGGACTGAATATTCCCATTCAAACAATGGGAGCTTTAACCGAAGAAATAACAGGTGACAGCACGCTTTCCGGATTCGCAAAAAGCGTTATATCAGATGAAGAATTAAGCCTATATTTACATTCTCTGCACCAAATGATAATGACTGGCGGAGAGAAGTTTGAAAAAGAGGAAATGCTTCTGATATTTATTTCTCTGTTAATTGAAAGGTATGGTCAACCTTTTGAAAAATGTATTCCGGATTGCAGAAATGAAATTGAACTTGCCTGTTCATTTATGGAGGAAAACTTTTCACAGCATATTACGCTTGATATGCTATGTGAGTGCAGCAGTTTAAGTAAATCAACATTGCTTCGTGCATTTACAAAATCTAAAGGGGTAACGCCTTACCGGTATTTGCAATCCATTCGAGTAAGCAGGGCAAAAACGCTATTGGAAAACGGAAGCACACCGATTGAAGCGGCATTACAGGCAGGATTTACTGACCAGAGTCATTTTACGAACTTTTTTCATATGTTCATAGGGCTGTCACCTGCCGCATATAGACGTATATTCAAGGAAAACAGCGAGGGACACAGCGATGAATGATAAACAGATAACAGGACATATAGCGGCATTTATTACAATCATTATCTGGGGAACGACTTTCATATCCACCAAAATACTGCTTACAGATTTTCAGCCCGTTGAAATATTGTTTTTTCGGTTTGTGCTTGGGCTTTTTGCTTTGATTATTGTATATCCTAAAAGGCTGAGAGGAACAACCGTCAAACAGGAAATCACATTTGCTGTGGCTGGGCTTTGCGGAATATGTTTGTATTATCTCCTTGAAAATATTGCGCTTACTTATACATTGGCGTCAAATGTTGGCGTAATCATATCGGTTGCTCCGTTTTTCACAGCTATTATGTCGCATATATTTATGAAAACCGAGGAGCAATTAAAAATCAATTTCTTTCTCGGATTTATTGTTGCAATGACAGGGATATGCTTCATCAGTTTTAACGGCAGAGAATTAGAACTAAATCCCGTTGGAGATATTTTGGCGATTGCTGCGGCGTTAGTATGGGCTGTCTATTCGCTTTTAACAAGGAAAATCAGCGATTACGGATATAACACCATACAGACCACAAGGCGAATTTTCGCATATGGGATTGCTTTTATGATACCGACATTGTTCTTTTTCGATTTCAATTTTGATTTATCAAGAATGACTAGTGCCAAAAATTTGTGCAACTTAATATTTTTAGGATTAGGTGCATCGGCACTTTGTTTTGTAACTTGGAATTATGCAGTGAAACTACTCGGAGCAATTAAGACAAGCGTTTATATTTACATCGTTCCTGTTATTACGGTCATAGCGTCAGCAATCATTTTGCAGGAGCAAATAACTTTGATTGCGGGAATAGGTACAGCACTTACGCTTGCAGGACTGTTCCTATCGGAAGCAAAAATAACATCTAAGAAAAGAGGACAAGTAAATGAATATAGAAAATAAAAATGTGTTATGGTAATTGATGAAAACCTGCCTATTGGAATAATAGCAAATACGGCGGCTATTCTCGGTATCACGATGGGAATGAAAATGCCGGATGTGGTTGGCTCAGATGTTGCAGATAATGAATACTCTTAGGACAAAGCTCTTTACAAAGGAATTTGCAGATTTGACCGTAGTGGACTTCACGGACCTGGCACAAAGCTGTAAGACTTATAATGAATTTATAAGAAAAATGGCGGCGTGTTCGGAGGCTGAATTGAAATACATAGGACTTGCAATTTGTGGCAACAAAAAGAAAGTCAATAAGCTGACAGGTAACATGCCTCTGCTAAAATAAAGCGGGGGAAATATGATATGAAACTGATTTAGGGAAAGACAGCGGCAGCCGAACGTTGCCGCACCAGCCGTTCACGCATTGTCTGCCTGCGGGTTGGTTAAAAGGCAGATGGCAGGTCTTTGAATTTCAAAGCTGAATAACCGTCTGAATGAGATTCTGTGCCAAGACTGCCGCTTACATCGTACGTTCCGGCAGGCGATATTTTCGTAGAGGTTTCATGCATTCCATACTGATAACCCGCAATTCCCTTTGTCGTTCCACTGATTTTGGTATTGTGAATATAGGGTGTCCGTCTTATCCCTCATAGCGGTGTACCTCAGCATTTTCATAGACTATGCGCTGTACGGACCATACATTTGACTGTACAGGAAAACTTGCATTTTGCAAATACTTATTATCTGTGGTCTGATTAAATTCAATAGAGCCGTTTATGCTGCTGATTTTATTGTCAGTATCATTATTTACGGCAATCGTATATTCGCCGCTGGCGTCAATCTGGCTTGTTGGGGCTGCTCCACAAGCCCGCCGTTTCCGGAAAGCGGGTATAGATTAACCAAATTTTAATGGTATTGTACGGATTTATGCGGTAGAATATTTATGGAAAGCAATTCGACAGTCAGTTGTCTGGCTGCAAGGAGGATTTATGAATATTGATGTTCAAAGATAGAAAAAGCGATATTAAAAAGTAATGTGTTTTTCTTCAAAACCGGTTTTGGTTGGTGGAAGGGCTATGGAATATTAGGATATATTATATCCATTGACAGACTTTTATGGACGAGCGTATGTGTTATGGAAGCAGAAAAATGAACGGCATCATTTTATATTATTCCTGATGTGTACAAAATGCTATTGGCTTATACGAAGGTTAACGGATTGGAAGAAAAAGGAAGGAATGAGATGTATGTCAGCAGTTTAAGGAGGCAGGAAATGAGACGAAGTGATAGAGAAATAAAAAATTTTGAAGATATTCTTCAGGTTATGAGAAAGTGTGACGTTTGCAGATTAGGGTTAAATGACGATGGATACCCATATATACTGCCGCTTAATTTTGGAATGGAGGTATCCGATAATAAAATAACTCTTTATTTTCATGGAGCGATGGACGGAAAGAAATACGGGCTTATTCAAAAAGACAACAGAGCAAGTTTTGAAATGGACTGTTCACATAGGCTTGTGACTGATGCAGATCGTGGAAGTTGCACAATGGAATATGAAAGTGTGATTGGCAGGGGGCATATAGAGTTTATCGATGAAGAAGAAAAATATAATGCCTTATGTATTTTAATGGAACACTATCATCAAGAGGAGTTTCCGTTTAACAAGAGTGTTATGCAGAGGACTACGGTATTCAAACTTACAGTGGAAAATGTTACCGGAAAGGTTCGTATGAAAAAGAATGACAAATGAAAGGAATATGGCTCTGGCTATTCCTTTCATTAGTCTGTCACTGATTTTATTTGTATCATCGTGCAATACAAATAACGCTCTTTATGCTGTCAAAAAGTTCTTTTATTTGTTCCTCCGGAGCGTCTGCATCTGTAATCAGAAACTTTATTTCAGACCATTCACAAAATTGTACGACAGAATTGTAAAATTTGCTGCTGTCCCAGAGGACTACGGAGATAGAGTCTATTCCCCTGTCCGGCACATCACAGAAGAGAGGCAGTACGGCAGGAGCAGACCAGAGCAAGATGCAGACCAGGCGGCGGGATATGGAATTGTGATTGTGCCGGATAAATGTTATACTAAAGCTGTAAAAACGAGAATTGAGGTAATATTATGAGTGTTGAGCAAAAATATTTTTCTGATGTGGAAACGATCCTATCACACAGGCATGACAACGGCGCAGATTGTTGGACTACTACTGACTGCAAATTGCTGAAAGGCGCACCTTACACGACCTTAGAGAGTGTATTATATCTACTGGAATTGGGTGTGCCGTCTGATGATGAAGTGATGAAAAATGCTGCTGAACTTATTTTCGGTAACTGGAAAGAGGACGGACGAGTTAGAATTTCTCCCACAGGCGGGATTTATCCATGCCAAACTGCTTTAGCTGTGAATGTCCTATGCCATATGGGATATTCTGATGATGACAGGATGAAAAAGTCATTTGCGTATTTCCTTGATACACAACAGGAGGACGGCGGTTGGAAATGTAACAAATACAGCTTTGGCAGAGGGGAAGAAACAGAATATTCAACACCTTATACCACTTTGGTAGTGTTGGACTTGCTGCGCTATTCTCCATATTTTAACCATGATGCCCGATTAAATAAAGCTGTTGATTTTCTTTTAGAACACTGGACTATCCGTAAGCCCATCAGTCCTTGTCATTATGGAATAGGTACATTGTTTATGCAGATTGAATATCCATTCCGGGGATATAATCTGTTTCACTATGTATATATTCTGTCATTCTATGACAGAGCGAAAAAAGACAGGCGTTTTCTTGAAGCGTTAAAGGTACTGGAGGATAAAACAGTGAACGGGGAAATCCCTGTTGAAAGAGTTGTGCCGAAGCTTGCAAAGCTTAATTTTTGCAAAAAAGGCAGGACAAGTGAACTTGCCACAATCCGCTACCGGGAGATATTACAGAATGTTGGAAGAAAGGGGTAATACCCGCGATACAGCCGCTATGGTATTCTGAATTCCCACAGGGGAAAAGGAAGTGAGGATGCAAAAATGACACCTTGGAAAATACTGGATTACTGCCTTGAAAATCTCGACGGAACAGTATTAGTTGAAAGCTGGGGAGAGAAAGGCGTTTTTTATAATCCGGATCATGTGCTGAAGCGTGGCGTTTATATACTGACCGTTAAGGAAAAGGACGGCGACAACGACAAAGGTTCTGATTTAGACAGGGATAATGTCTACCGTGTAAATCTGGGAGTGCGTAAAAAGACTTTTACCGAATTGTTTGGGGCAATACCCAAGCGGCCGGAAGCGGGCGGGATTGTAGAAATGGAATATGACTTTACCGCATCAGACAAAATACTCCCCCATCCGGTTTATGCATGGATGGCATGGATATGTGCATTGAATCCCCAAGAACAGACATTTGAGGAATTGAAGCCGTATATCCGGGAAGCCTATGAGTATGCAAAGGAAAAATTCAGGAAACGCAGGAAGTAAGTATTGAGGATTGAAAATTTGTTTTCGGCATTGCTTTTGAAATTTAAAGCTGCTGCATAGCATTGCAAATCAAAACGGGAGGAAAATCCTCCCGTCATTTGTAATGTAGTGTGGCGGCTTTTTATTTGCCGGATATGAAAGCAAAAATCATGTCCGGAGTGAGGAACATAGGATTTTCTTTTGGAAGGGTAAGGGCAGGCTTTGAGAATGCCGCTGTACAGAATAGAAGCTCTTAGGCGTTGTCCACAGGGATAGTATATTTTACTTATTATTTCTGCCGCCTTAGTCCTGTCCAATATAAGAATCAATTATTTTGTTAATAATATCTAATAAATCATTCTTTTTAGAATCGGGGCATTTGTTTATGACCTGCATAAAAACCTGATCAGTCGTTTGGGGAGCATCACCAAAAAGAATGTAATCTGTTGAAAGTTTGAGGCAATCAGAAATTGCCATTAGATTTTTTAGAGAAACACCGCGGGCGCCGGATTCGATATCGCTACAAAACTTTGTGGTAATGTCCAGCATTTCTGCAAATTTTTCCCGGCTGATATTTAATTCTTTACGCCTTTTTCTTATGCGCTCTCCCATGGCACAGCTATCTAATTTATGGATCATAAAAATACCTCCATTTCACTGTTAAATTATATTTTATGGGAATGTAATTAAAAATAAACTTTAAGCGTTGAAAAAGTGAACTTAAAGTTGTATGATTAAAATGAGTTAGCTTATGGGAGGTGCAAGAATGGATATAGAAAAAAAGGACCCCTCCAGTCTGGTGGAATTTCTCCAAGGAAAGTACCCCAAATACGGGATTGATTTATATTATGATGAAAAAAATTTGGCTTCCCACACTCAGGATTTGGTGGAGGTTATAAAGAATTTGGATAAATTGCTGGATGTCCTGGATGAATATATAAAAGATTCTCAAATATTTGTAAGAATCCATTGCTTTAATCAATGGATTGTTGTACGGATTAAAGCAGATATGGAGCAGGAATGTTGTTTTGAGAAAAAAATTAAAGATGTTTTTTGTGGCGATTTAGTGAATATTATATCGGATGAAGAGTATCAGATAATTAAATTCTGCTACTCGGAATGCGCAAAAGGAGAAGAAAAACTCTCGTAGTCTGCAGAATTCTTTACGGCAAAAGGCTCCTCTTTGAAAAATGTACCAAACGGCTAAGATAAGAAGCACAGCCAGGCTGAATTTCTGAAAATGAAGAGCTGGTATCTGGAATATTCGGAATCCGAGTTTACGATAAGAAGGAGAAATAAGAATGAGCAAATACGATAATCCAATGAGCCGGCAGGCATTCAGCCTTCCGGACTTGATTGAAGAACAGTATGAAATTCTGGAACCAAGAGTAAGAAAGGTGTTGTCTTTTCAGGAAATATTCAACATTCAGAGAATTATTCTTACTGGCTGCGGAGACTCCTTTGCGGCAGGAATGGCAACAAAACACGCTTATGAAATGCTGACAGGTATTCCGACAGAAGTAGTTTCGGCTATTGAACTGGGCCGCCTGTATTGCGAAAAGCATATGGGAATAGACTGCAGAAATCCGCTTGTTATTGCTGTGAGCAATTCAGGAAATGTTGCCAGAATATCAGAAGCGGTTCAAAGGTCCGGAAAATACGGGTGTTATGTGCTTGGAATAACCGGGAACATGTCCTCTGCTCTGGCAGAAAATTCAGATAAGGTTTTAAAGCTTGATATTCCGGAGTCTGAGAGTACGCCAGGAACAAGAAGCTATATGGTGAGTATAATGGCTTTGCTGCTTCTTGCGATCCGTTTTGGGGAAGTCAGAGGAAGGTACACAATGGATCTGGCAATGGATTATCGGTATGATATGAAATCTCAGGGAGCCCTTCTTGGGAAATTGCTGCCCAAAATGGAAAATATCTGCGGGAAAGTAGCCGAAGAGTGGAAGGATTATCCGTGTTATGATTTTATAGGAGCCGGATTCGATTATGCGACGGCTTGGTTTGGACAGGCAAAAATGCTAGAGGCGGTTGGAAAATTTGCTATGCACATTCATTCAGAAGAATGGTTTCATCTGAATTTCTTTGCCAGAGATGCAGAGCATATGGGAACAGTGGTAGTTGCGAACACCACGAATCCCTGCATGAGTAGAAACCGGGAATTAATCAGGTATGCGAATGCACTGCATCGTCCGCTGGTTGTTATTACGGATGGCGGCAAAGAGGATTTTAACGGAGAAGAAGCTGTTTATATAAAAGTTCCCTCTCCCAGATATCCTATAAACATGCCGCTGACACAGTTTGCTCCGATATGTCTGATCGCCGGTTATATTGCTGTGCTTTCAGGTGAAAAATATGGACGGGGCTGCGAAGGCAGCTGGTCTTTCTGCAAAGACGGATTTTGTGTTCAGAACAGTGAAATTATAGTGAGATAGGAGGATGTATTCATGGGGTTTTTAAAGAAATACAGTATTTCAACATCTTATAATGAAGTCCGTGATATTACCAGGGAAATAAAAGAAGCTGTAGCCGAAAGCAGAGTTCAGGAAGGGATATGTATTGTACATAATACACATTCGACTGCCGGAATGACAGTTTTTTCCCCGTGGGATACAGACGGGTTTATAGACCTGAATGAGGAAATCCGGAGACTGGTTCCCACCAGAATTGATTTCAAGCATCAGCATGATACTCCTCAGGACGCTGCAGGACATATGAAATCTGCGTTGTTTGGCGTCACACTAACCTTTATTATTCACGAAGGGAAGTTGTTGGTGGGAGGGTCCCAGGGGATTTATTTCCTTGAATTTGACGGACCAAGAAATCGTGAGTTTTATGTTAAAGTAATGGAAGGGTAAAAGAAAGGGTAACGATATGAAAAAGATAATTCTTGACTGTGATCCGGGTATGGACGATTCTATGGCAATCGTAATGGCAGCGGCGAATTTGCTTGATAATTATCAGCAGCATGTCAGAAATTGTGATATAATTATTGCAAACCTTAATAATTACAGAGGTTATGAGATCAATAATGATGTCGCATTCGAATGCGGCATGGGATTTCAGCTTGGAAAAAAATTATATGGATATATGGACGATGCCGGGAAGCTTATAGACCGGACCCCTCATTTTGGGGAAGAAAAAGAATATCGGGACCAGATGGGAGCCAATGTAGAGAATTTTGACTATCCGGCAAATCTAATGTTTGCATGTTCTATGAAGATATTTGAAGGACGATTTGAAGATGTGATTTCCGAGATAGCAAAAGATATTACAGAATCAAATAGGAGGCGATAAAATGAGTATTCCTACTCCTCATATTGAAGCAAAAGAAGGTGCTTTTGCAAAAACTGTTTTAATGCCGGGGGATCCTCTCCGGGCAAAGTATATAGCGGAAACGTACCTGGAAAACCCTGTGCAGGTTACAGGAGTACGAAATATGCTGGGATATACAGGTACCTATAAAGAAAAGAAAATTTCGGTGATGGGCGGAGGAATGGGAATTCCTTCGATCGGAATCTATTCCTATGAATTATTCCATTTTTACGGTGTGGACCAGATTATCCGCATTGGTTCTGCCGGAGGAATGCAGGATAACGTTCAGTTAAAAGATGTTGTCATTGCAATGGGTGCATGTACCGATTCAAATTATGCCGCACAGTTCAATCTGCCTGGAGCGTTTGCGCCGACAGCGGATTATGAACTGCTGGAAAAAGCGGTTGAGATCGCAAAGAAAAACGGAACCCCGGTTCATGTCGGAAATGTTGTTTCTTCGGATGTTTTTTATGGTGCGGACAAGACCGCATCTCAGCGCTGGAAAAGCATGGGAGTGCTGGCTGTAGAGATGGAAGCTGCAGGCCTTTATATGAATGCGGCGGCAGCAGGTAAAAAAGCGCTTTGTATTCTGACAATTTCTGATCACCTTTTTAAAAATGAGGAATTGTCTTCCATGGAACGACAGGTGGGCTTTGGCAAGATGATGGAGATCGCGCTGGAACTGGCATAAAGATTGATCAGACAGGAGGGTAATATGGATAAGTTTAGATTTAACCGTGTATTTGTTATTGTTATGGATTCTCTTGGTGTAGGAGCACTTCCGGATGCGGAAGAGTTCGGTGATGCAGGGACGAATACATTGGGGCATATTTCGAAATCAGTGAACGAGTTTCATATACCCAATCTGCAAAAGCTTGGAATGGCAAATATCACTCCGCTTGCGCAGGTGCCGGCGGCTGAGAAGCCATTAGGGTATTATGGCAAATTAAAAGAAAAAAGCAAAGCAAAAGATACAATGACAGGACACTGGGAAATGATGGGCCTGGAGGTTTTGTCGCCCTTTAAGACTTTTACTGAGAATGGTTTTCCTCCGGAGCTGATCAGAGCACTGGAGGATGAAACCGGCCATAAAATTATCGGAAACAAAAGCTGCAGCGGTACGGAGATTCTTGATGAACTTGCTGAGGAAGAAATCGCGACAGGGCATATGATCGTTTACACTTCTGCAGATTCTGTGCTGCAGATCTGCGGCAATGAAGAAACGTTCGATCTGAAAGAGCTGTATCGGTGCTGCGGGATTGCCAGAGAATTGACCTTGCGCGACGAGTGGAAGGTTGGCCGTGTGATTGCACGCCCTTATGTAGGAAGGAAAAAAGGCGAATTTGCCCGTACCAGCAACCGCCATGACTATGCATTGAAGCCGTTTGGAAAAACTGCGCTGAACACGCTGAAGGAAAACGGATTTGATGTGATTTCTGTTGGAAAAATCTTTGATATTTTCGATGGAGAAGGTGTGACAAAGGCTCTGAAGTCAAAGAGCTCCGTGCATGGCATGGAGCAGACGATCGAAGTGGCACAGACTGACTTTACAGGACTCTGTTTTGTGAATCTTGTAGACTTTGATGCTCTTTGGGGACATCGCAGAAATCCGGAAGGATATGCAAAAGAAATAGAAGCATTTGATGTGAAGCTGGGAATACTTCTGGATAAGCTGTGGGAAGATGATCTTCTGATCATTACGGCGGATCACGGAAATGATCCGACACATACCGGAACCGATCATACAAGAGAGAGGGTGCCTTTTCTGGCATATGCGAAAACACTGACTGGCTGCGGGGAAATTCCGGAACAGGAGACGTTTGGGGTTGTTGGAGCAACTGTGGTGGATAATTTTGGCCTTAGCATGCCGGAAAATACAATCGGCACATCCCTTTTATCTGCGCTGAAATAGTTTGGAATAGCCCGGTCAAAAAGCGGAATGACCCGGTGAATCATATGAAATGGTGGAATGGTTCAATGATGAATTACGAAATAAAAATAATCCGCACGAACCGGAAAAGTGCCGGCCTTCAAATAAAACGTCCAGGAGAGCTGATTGTCAGAGCTCCTCTGGGGATCAGTGAAGCAGAAATTAAAAATATTATAAAAAAGCACCAATCCTGGATTGATACACATATGAAAAGGCTGGAGCTTGAGATAAAACAAGCACCTCCACGGGATAAAATGAGTGTGGGAGAGCTAAGGCAGTTGGCTGATAAGGCGTCAAAAGATATTCCGGAGAGGATAAAAAGATATGCGAAGGTCATTGGAGTTACCTATGGAAGAATCACGATCAGAAATCAAAAAACCAGATGGGGAAGCTGCTCCGCGAAAGGCAATCTGAATTTTAACTGTCTTTTAATGCTCGCACCGGACGATGTTATTGATTATGTGGTAGTGCATGAGCTTTGCCATCGAAAAGAAATGAATCATTCTAAAAATTTTTGGGATTTGGTGGAGTCTGTGTTGCCTGCTTATAAAATTCCCAAAAAGTGGTTGAAAGATCATGGGAATGTATTGATGAGCAGGATGCCTTAGATTCTGCAAGGAGAGAGCATATGGATTTTTTGCGGTGTGTTGTAGAACGAGTTACATATCAAAATGCAGAAAACGGATGCCAGGTACGGGAAACAGTTTTCGGTAGTGGAGTTTGAAGAAGCAGACTGAAAGAAGGAAAGTGAAGATGCAGACAAAGCAGGAAGCAATTATATATTGTCATTCTTTTAATCGGGTATATGAGGATTATCCGTTTCATGATGCTAACTGGTGTGTGATGCGTCATAAGGAGAATAAAAAGGCGTTTGCCCTGATTTATGACCGAGGGGAACATGTCTGGATCAATGTAAAATGTAATCCACAGTGGAGAGATTTTTGGCGTAGTGCTTTCCCATCTGTTGTCCCGGCATATCATATGAATAAAACACATTGGAACTCTATTATTCTGGATGGCACAGTTCCGGAGAAGGACATCAGGCGAATGATTGGAGAAAGTTATGATCTGACAAAGGGGAAAAAGGGATGAGAATCCGGAACGGAAGGATGTTCTGGCGGATATTATTGATGAATACAAATAAAGGCGGGGTGTGATATGGAATATAAATTCTGGGGCTGGGAACAGGCAAATGTTCCGGCGGTTATAAATCAATACAAAGGAATACGTACACCACTTGACTTATATGATGCTCTTTCAGAAATCTGGTGCGCAGATACCTGCGCACCGAGAATGAGACAGAGCTGGACACCGGAAAATAAAACCCTGGGGCAGTGTTCAATTACGGCATTTCTTGTGCAGGATATATTCGGCGGCAGGGTATATGGTGTGCTGCGCCCTGGCGGAAATTATCATTGCTACAATGTGATCGGAGACTGCAGGTTTGACCTGACAAGTGAACAGTTTGGCGGTAAAGTCCTGGTGTATGAAGGCAATCCGGAACAGTACCGGGAAGTTCATTTTGCGAAAGAGGAAAAGCGGCTGAGGTACGAATATCTGAAGAAAAAACTGGAAGAGTTATGCCTGTGAAAACGTCTGAATCAGGCGAAATACCTGCTCGACAGTTTCCGACATGTTCTGTCCTGCAATCTCCGGTTGAAGTGCTTCATCCAGTGTGGTGATGCCGCGGAGAATAGGAAAAAAAGCGTCAATGCCTTTATTGTTGCAGACAACCGCATCCCTGGTTACACTTCCGGAAAAGGCGATGACTGGCTTTTGGAACTTCTTTGCAATTTCTGCGACTCCAATTGGAGCCTTTCCCATGACCGTTTGTCCGTCCAGCCGGCCTTCCCCGGTAATGACAATATCTGAGTTCTTTATATAATCCTCCAGCCGGGTCTCTTCGAGTACAATCTTTACCCCGGATTCTAATGTGGCGTTTAAAAAGGTGAAGAATGCGAAACCAAGTCCGCCGGCAGCTCCGGCTCCGGGTTTGTCCGGATCGGCGTTGGGAAAGAGTTTTCCGGTGAGACCGGCATAGGAAGCCAGCCATTGATCCATTTGCTGAATCATATCGTCAGTCGCACCTTTTTGCGGTCCGTATACAGCGCTGCATCCGTTTGCTCCGCAGAGCGGATTGGTAACATCACAGGCAATCCGGAAGGAACAGTCTTTTAATTCGGGGAGTACGTGAGTATCCGTGATTGTATGAAGCCCGGAAAGCCCCTGTGAGCCAAAACCAATCGGTTCATTCCGTTCATTCAGCATTTCAAATCCCAGGGCCTGGAGCATTCCGGCCCCGCCATCATTGGTTGCACTGCCTCCGATACCAACCAGAAAACGCCGGCAGCCTTTTTGTATGGCGTCCCTGATAAGCTCTCCGACTCCGTAGGTAGTGGTATACAGAGGGTTTCGTTCCGCTTCTGTGATTAGCGTGATTCCCGCAGCGGAAGCCATCTCAATAATGGCAGTACGGCCGTCTTTGAGGATGCCGTACGCGGCCGTTACCCTGGCTCCGAGCGGGCCGGTGACATCAGCATATTGCAGATTGCCGTCCATGCCGTAAGTCAGGGCTTCTACAGTACCTTCTCCTCCGTCTGCAAGCGGACGGATATGAATCCGGGAATCGGGATAGACCTTCCGTATACCGTCTGCGACAGCCTGGCCTGCTTCCAGAGAGGTCAGGCTTCCTTTTAATGAATCAATGGCAATTGTAATATTCATAGTGGAAATCCTTTCTTAATATTGTAGGGCATTTTTTTGTTTATAAGAACAGTATAGCAGGAAATTGGCTTTATAAACATGGTATAAATAACAAATATATATTGAATGATACCTAAAATAATGTTATATATAACATATAAGGGAGGGACATTCAGATGAATCTGATTCAGAAAAAAACAGCTCAGAAAATCGTAGATACAGTCAGAGATGTTTGTGGATATCATATCAACTTTATAGATGAAAAGGGAATCATTATCGGCAGCAGCGATCCGAAAAGAATTGGTACTTTTCATGAAATCGGAAGGCAGGTTATTCAGAAGGGAGAACCTATAGAGGTCAGCGGAAGTGATACTTTTTATGGTACCCAAGAAGGGGTAAATATTCCTGTGTTTTATAACGGCGAGATTATGGCGGCAATCGGAATCAGCGGGGAACCGGAGAAAGTGAGAAAATTCGGAACCCTTGCACAGAGGATTACATCGCTGCTTTTGCGGGAGGGGGAGCTGGAATTTTATGGAAATCAGACGAAGAACCGTGTGAATTATGTAGTCTGTTCTCTTGCAGATGGGAATATTACAAATGTGGGATACATTCGGGAGTTCTTCAGAGAGTATAAATTAGAAAAAAATGAAGAATACCGTACATTGATTATACGGCTGAATGACGGAAATAATCAGAAGGGCCTGTTTATGACACAGAAGGATATTTATCAGGTTATGGAGCAGATGGAATCTGTGTTGTATACATTTCGGTATCCCAATGAGTATATCCTTTTGATGAAAGCGCCAGATTATAAAAAAAGATTTTATATGATCGAGAAGCTGGTGAGTTCCTATCATGGTGCTCTAAAAGCCGGCCTTGGAAGCCGGCAGCCGCTCTTACAGCAGTCTGTATCTTACAGAGCGGCAGAACTTGCGGTAAACAGTCTGAACACAGGACAGTTTCTGGCGGAATATGATAAGCTGGATTTCGATTTGATTTTGGGATGTGTGACAGAAGAGGCAAGGGATTTTTTTCTTAAGAAGACCGTGGAATCACTGTCGGAAGAAGACATTTATATACTTCAGATTTATTTTGAAGAGGAGATGTCCCTGCAAAAGACAAGTCAGCGGATTTTCCTGCATAAGAACAGTCTGCAGTATAAATTAAACCGGATTCACCGCATAAGCGGATATAACCCGAGAACTTTTCATGGGGCAGTCATACTGTACTGTGCACTAAAATTGAGAGTATAGCAATCCTGGCGTGTATGTTCATGGTGTACCAAAATGCAACACTTTATTAGAAGTGTTTCGTTTTTGCTGTTTTTGGATAAAATACCGTCATAAAACAGAAAGTGTTTTAAAATAATACATAAAAATAGGGAGAATAATTGAAATTGAAAATAAAATAGTGTTAATATAAAACACATAATAATAAAAGAAAATTAAGGAGGACTTAAAATGAAAGCAAAAATTGCAATGGCAGCAGTATTGGCAGGGACAATGGCGGTTTCCATGGGAGGTGCAGTTACAGTAAGTGCAGCAGACTTCACCATTAAACTGTGTACAGAGCAGACAGACGGTGATCCGATTGATGAGGGCTGCGACAAATGGGCGGAACTGGTGGCAGAAGCCACAGACGGAGCGGTTCAGATTGAAGTATATCCAAGCAGTCAGTTGGGTGCAAAAGCCGATTTGATTGAGATGGCTCTTGCAGGACAGGGTGTATGCACGATCGCAGATGGTTCTTATCTAATGGACTATGTACCGGATTTCGGTGTTGTTATGGGGCCGTTCCTTTTTGCAGAATGGGATTCTATGTACAATATTACAGGCAGTGACTGGTGGGCGGAGCAGGAATCAAAGCTGGAGGAAGAAGGTCTTAAGATAGTTTCTACAAACTGGATTTACGGTGAGCGTCAGTTGATGACAAAGGCTCCGGTTGCTTCTCTGGATGATCTGAAGGGACTGAAGATCAGAGTTCCGAACAATGATATTTCTGTAAAAATGTTTAACCTTCTGGGTTCTGCAGCTACGCCGATGGCACTGGCAGATGTGTATACTTCTCTGAGCCAGGGCGTTGTAGATGGTGTTGAGAATCCACTGACAACTTTGTATAACAATGCCTTCCAGGAGGTTTGCAAAAATGTAACAATGACAAACCATCAAATGACATTTTCAAACTTTATTGTGGGCAAGGATTTCTGGGATACACTTCCGGAGGAATATCAGGAAGCAATCATCAGCTGCGGAGAAGAAGCTGCAAAGTATAATAATGAACTGTATGAGGCACAGAGCCGGGAGATGGTAACGGCCCTTGAAGAAGCAGGATGCACCGTGTCTGAACTGGATGATGAGACCTATGCGACATTTAAAGAGGCCTGCCAGCAGTTGTATGCAGATTATGAAGCAGAGGGAACCTGGACAGAAGGCCTGTATGACACAATCCAGGGAATTATCGCAGAATAACCTTTATAGCTGCACCAGCTTCATCTCTTTTGAGGAGGTATTATGGAAAAATTGAAAAAACTATTTAATAATGCGGATACTGTGATATCCGGTATCAGTCTCTGCCTGATCGTAATTATTACGATTGCAGGTGTGATTATGAGAAAGGTCGGGAACAGACCGATCGCATGGCTTGAGGAAATGCAGTTGTTCTTTTTTATATATGCTATCTTTTTTGGCGGAAGCGTAGCATTTCGCTATGGAAACCAGGTGAGTATAGATTTGATTGCAAACCGTATGAAAGGAGCAGCGCGTAAGGCCCTGGAACTTTTTGATCTTGCCGTGACGGTTGTAGTGCTGATTTATTATTGCTATGGGGGCTGGCAGCTTATGAATTCAGTTACGAAAAAAGTCACCCCGTATTTCAAAATTAATTATGCTTTTATAGACCTGGCAGCACCTCTTGGCCTGATTCTGATGGCAATTCAGTACATTCTGTATGTCCGAAGAGAATTCCTTGGAATTGTACAGCCCGGGGAAACGGCGAAAGGAGGAGATGAAGAATGAATCCAATAGCAATCGCAGCAATTTTGATGCTTGTTTTACTGTTTTTGAATGTGCCTGTATTCGCAGCGGTACTGGGCGGATGTCTGTCTTACTTCCTTTTGAATCCTTCTGCGGGGCTGAGTGGCATGCTTGCAATGCAGCGCGTTATCAGCGGCATGCAGTCTGTGCCGATGCTGGCTGTTCCGTTTTTTGTGGCAGCAGGTGCGCTGATGAATTATTGCGGTATTACAAAACGAATGCTGAAATTCTGCAAGGTTCTTACAGGTCATATGTACGGCGGACTTGGACAGGTAAATATTGTGCTTAGTACATTGATGGGCGGTATGTCCGGATCATCTCTGGCAGATGCTGCCATGGAGGCCAGGCTTTTGGTTCCGGATATGGTACAAGCCGGATATTCGCCCGGATATGCAACTGCGATCACGGCATTCTCCTCTATGATCACACCGCTGATTCCACCCGGAATTGCTGCAATCATTTACGGAAGTGTAACGAATACATCCATCGGACGATTGTTTGTGGCAGGCATTGTTCCTGCGGTGATTCTCTGCTTTGCCATGATGACGGTTGTTTCACGCTATTCAAAAAGAAGAAATATTCCCCGTCTCAGTGAAAAACCCGTCTCCGGAAAAGAACTGTGGGAGTCTTTTAAACCCGCTGTTCTTCCGCTGTGTCTTCCGGTTATTATTATCGGCAGTATCCGGCTGGGTATCTGTACACCGACAGAAGCCGGTGCCGTAGCGATTCTTTATGCGCTGATCCTGGGTATTGCTTACAGAGAGATCCGATTTGATAATATCCTGACCTGTATTCGGGAAACCGTATGCTCTACGGCGTCTATTATGCTGATTGTTGGGGCCGCTACCTGTTTTTCATGGGTTCTGACATGGGAAAATATTCCGCAGACCATGACTAATTTTCTGATCGGAATCTGCCACAATAAATATATTTTCCTGTTTGCCGTGAATGTTTTCCTTCTCTTTGTCGGGATGTTTATTGAAGCTACGGCGGCGCAGATCGTACTTGCACCGATGCTTGTGCCGGTGGCGGTAGCCTTTGGCATCGACCCGGTACATTTCGGAATGGTATTCATCTTTAATATGGCCATTGGTTCCCTGACGCCGCCGATGGGTAATCTGATGTTCGTAACGTGCGGCGTTACAAAGTGTCCGACCGAAGATTTCCTGAAGGACAGTGTGGTCTTCTATGTGCTGATCTTTGCTGTCCTCATGTTTATGACTTATGTACCGTTGCTTTCTACATGGCTTCCGAATCTGATTTACGGAGCCGCTTAATATCTGCAAAGAACAGGAGACAAAGAGATGAGGATAATCAGAACCGTGCTTGGAGATATTCCGTCAGACCGGATTGGTGCTACGGATTCTCATGATCATCTTATCAGAAGCGGCGGGCCGGAGGTCAGGCTCGATCCGGCATTTCTGATGGATGATGTGGAGGCTGCAAAGAAAGAGTTTGGAAGGTTTCTTGATGCAGGCGGCAGAACAATGGTGTGTATGGACCCCATCGGCTGCGGCAGAAATGTAACAAAGATGCTGGAAATTGCAAATGCGTATAAAGACCGTGGGAATATCGTGATGACTACCGGATTTCAAAAGGGCAGTAATTACTGTCAGAACACTTCGTTTCTTGCGACTGTGGATGTAAAGAGGATTGCAGAATACATGATCGCCGAAGTAGAGGAGGGTATGGATCTTCACAGCTATAACGGACCGTATGTGGAGCGGACCCAAGCAAAAGCGGGGCTGATCAAAGCGGGAACCAGTTATCGTATCATTACAAAGCTGGAGCAGAAAGCATTGGCAGTGGCAGCAATTACTCAGAAAGAAACGGGATGTCCGATTTCCGTGCATACGGATTTCGGCACGATGGGACTGGAAATTCTGGATGAGATCGAAGTGAATGGCGGAAGTGCGGAACGAACAGTTCTCTGCCATATGCAGCGCAATCCTGATGTCTGGTATTATGCGGAAATTCTGGACAGAGGCGCGACCCTCTGTTTTGATGAGCCGAACAAGGCTGCCTACCGTCCGGATACGGAAATTGCCGGCAATATTAAATGGCTGATGGACCGGGGATATGGAAAACAGATTGTTCTAGGGATGGATGCAGGCAGGGTTGAGGGGCTTGCATCTTACCGTGAGCCCGCAGGAAAGGCCAATGGTCTGGAATATTTGCTTACGAGATTTGTTCCGCTGCTGCGGAAAATGGACGTAACGGAAGAGCAGATTCAGGATCTGCTTGAAAATAATCCATCAAGGGCTTTTTCGATTGAAATATAAAAATTGCCGGACGATTGCAGCGGGCTGATGAGAAAGGCGCTAAAGGGTCAATTCATTTGGCTGAACAGGCTGTGAAGAGAAAATTGAAAGAGGGCGGTCATTTTTATTATTTACATATCAAAAAGATGGGGTTATAATAAGCAAAGAGTTTTGGACAGGAGGTACATAAGATGTTAGATAAAAAAGTAGTGGAGCTGCTGAACCAGCAGGTAAATAAAGAATTTTATTCCGCGTATTTATATCTCGATTTTTCCAATTTTTATTATGGCCATGGGTTAGATGGTTTTGGAAACTGGTATAAAATTCAGGCACAGGAAGAACGCGATCATGCCATGCTGTTTATTCAGTATTTGCAGAACAATGGTGAAAGGGTAGAATTAGATGCCATTGGGAAACCGGATGTAGTTCTGGAAAGTGCGAAGGCTGTTCTGGCTGAAGGATTGAAGCATGAACAGTATGTGACAGGCCTGATTCATAATATTTATGATGCAGCTTATACAGTTAAGGATTTCCGTACAATGCAGTTTCTTGACTGGTTTGTAAAGGAGCAGGGGGAGGAAGAAACCAATGCGGACAATCTTGTGAAGAAATTCGAGCTGTTCGGAGATGATCCGAAGAGCCTCTACATGCTTGACAGTGAGCTTGGCGCAAGAGTGTATTCCGCACCATCGCTGGTATTATAAGCATGAACAGGGATAAGGTCATCTGTCCGTGTTATCAGCTCCGTATATAAAACATACAGAAATGACGAAGGGAATCCGCAGGGCAAAGCCTGGCAGGTTCCCTTTAAATTTAACAATTTCATCACAATTTTCCCACAAAGAAGACACAAATTCTTTCTATACTCGAAACATAAAAAATGAGCAGAGATTTCCAAGGAGGGGATTTTTTATGAAGGATAGAAATGAACAAATGAAACGAATAGTAAAAAAGGGCGCAGGCATCAGCTTATGTGCAGTACTGGCAGGAGGTCTTGCAGCAGGTGCCTTTGAGGGAGTCAATACGCTGACCGGCTGGAATCAGTCCAGGCAGGTAGAGGCAGCAGTGAAGGCGGACAGTGACGTGATGCTTTTGAAATCGGAATCAAAATCTGAATCTGCGGGTAAGGGAAGTCTTGATGTTTCCGATATTGTAGAAGAGGCAATGCCTTCGGTCGTTTCCATTACAACGAAGTCCCTGCAGGAAGTGCAGGAAATATATGGAATTTTCGGATATCAGCAGGGGTATTCAACTCAGCAGGAGGTAGAAGGCAGCGGTTCCGGCATCATTATCGGGAAGAATGATGAGCAGCTTTTGATTGCAACCAATTATCATGTAGTAGAGGGCGCGGATAAGGTATCCGTTTCCTTCATCGATGGAGAAAGCTATGAAGCATCTGTCAGAGGATTTGATGAGGATAAAGACCTTGCGGTTGTATCTGTAGTGTTAAAGGATATTTCTGATGATACGCTTAAGGAAATTGCAGTAGCTTCTATAGGAAGCTCGGATGATTTGAAAGTAGGGGAACAGGTGCTGGCAATCGGAAATGCACTTGGTTACGGTCAGTCTGTTACAACCGGTATTGTCAGTGCAAAGAATCGCAGAATGGATGGAAATCAAAACTTTGATGAAGATAGTGACGGGGTAAATCTGATCCAGACAGATGCAGCGATCAATCCCGGGAACAGCGGCGGTGCATTGCTGAATATGAACGGCGAGGTAGTAGGAATCAATTCTGCGAAGCTTGCTTCCACAGAAGTAGAGGGTATGGGATATGCCATTGCAATCTCCGATGTAGCCGATATTCTGCAGAATCTGATGAATGAGACGCCCAGGGATAAGGTGGAAAACGGCTCACATGGCGTTCTGAATATTAAGGGGACTACGGTCAGTGAGGAAGCAGTTCAGGTTTATGGAATACCGGAAGGTGTATTTGTTGCGGAGGTGACGGAAGGCGGAGCGGCTGAGAATGCGGGAATTAAAGAAAATATGGTCATCACGAACTTCGATGGAAAGAGAGTAAGATCCATTGAATCTCTGGTGGAATTGCTGGAATACTATGAACCGGGCGAGGAGATTGATGTAACGGTAGAGGTTATGGATGGTGAAGGCTATAAGGAGAAGACAGTAACAGTAACGCTTGGAGAGAACACGGACACAGAAGAGAACAGTAAGGACGAGGAAGAACAGAAGGACAGCAGCAAAGAAAGTGGGGATAAAGAAAGTCAGGATGATGAGGAATCAGATGAGGATTCCGGAAGCATCTTTGAGGACTGGGAGCGTGATAAGGAAGACGTTCCGGATATTCAGGAATTTTTCCGGCAGTGGCAGTAAAAGAAGCGAAATATACAAGAGGAGCCGAAGCTTCACATAGATATTCGTATCTGTGGAGCTACGGCTCCTTTTTCTGTTTTATAGAAATACATTGCATGTTGTTACATAATTCAGTAAATCTTGTTTAAAAAGGGATTGAGGGGGAAGTAATATTGAAAGAGACTTAAAGGTTTGCTATACTGAATAAGGCTGGTACATCGTTTGGCGAATAAGGTAGGAAAAAGCCATCTGTTTGTCAAACGATGTACCGGACAGAATAGAAATGAGGATTAGCGAAAAATGAAGAGAAGAAAAATCTTTATGGACTGTGATCCGGGGGTAGATGATGCAATCGCATTGGCATTTGCCGCAGCTCATCCGGATGCTTTGGAATTATTGGCAGTAACTACGGTAAGCGGAAATCAGACGGTTGATAAGGTAACAGAAAATGCACTCAGGCTGGTGGATTTTTATGGATTAGATATACCGGTCGCCAGGGGAATGGAAGGTCCGATCGTCAGAGAGCCTCTGTATGCACCGGAAATCCATGGCGAAACAGGGCTGGGGCAATGTGTGCTGCCGGATACCTCGTGCCGTGCAGTGGAGGAGCATGCGGTTCTTTATCTGCACAGAAGATTGATGGAGCTTCCAAAAGGAGAGAAGGCAACCCTGGTTCCTACAGGACCTCTGACGAACATTGCCGTGCTTCTAAAGCTCTTTCCTGAGGTGAAGACGAAAATCAGGGAAATCGTCTTTATGGGCGGCGCAGTGTGCGGTGGCAATATTACCATTTCTGCGGAATTTAATATGTATGTGGACCCTGAGGCAGCGAGAATTGTATTTCATGCAGGGCTTCCATTGGTAATGTGCGGTCTTGATGTTACAAATAAGTGCACGCTGAAGCGGAGTCAGGTAATGAAGCTTTGTCAGTCCGGCAATCCGGTAGCAAAGGTCTGCGGAGATATGGCGGGTTTTGTACTGGAGCATACATCTGATAAATATCGGGGCGAGACAAGCGTCCATGATGCGGTGCCTTTCATGTATCTGCTTTACCCTGAGATATTTAAAACGGAAAGGACTATTTTGGAAATGGATTGCTCACAAGGAGCTGCGCGGGGAACGACTCTGTGCGGCTATCATTGGTGGGAACGCCAGGAGGAAGAAACCAATGCCTTTGTTCTTAAGGACGTGGACAGCAGCAAATTTCAGGAATATCTGATCACTGCCCTGTATGAGCTTGGAGAAATTACAGCAGGCAGAAAAGAAGGAAGAGATTCATGAATGGTATTGTTTTTGATTTGGAATGGAACCAAAGTCCCGGAGGAAAGAAGTATTCCAACAGCAGGCTGCCTTTTGAGATCATAGAGATCGGGGCAGTCAGGCTGAATGAAAAGGGAGAGAACACCGGCTGTTTTCAAAGATTGATCAAGCCTCAGGTATATAATTGGATTCATGACAGTATCCATGAGGTCATTCATATGAATTACCGGGATTTAAAGGATGGAGTTCCCTTTTCTCAGGCTGTTGAGGAATTTCTGGTATGGTGCGGTTCTGAATTTTCGTTTTTTACCTGGGGAAATCAGGACGTGATGGAGCTGCAGAGAAATATGAAATACTATGGGAAGCTTTCTCTGCTGCCCGGACCTGTCACATATTATGATGTGCAGAAGCTGTACAGTATCCAATATGAGAACAGAAAGGCACGCAGAGCTTTGGAATATGCCATAGATCATTTGGAAATCGAAAAGAACCAGGGCTTTCACAGGGCGCTTGCGGATGCTTATTATACGGCGGAGGTGCTGAAGCATATAGAAAAATCCAGTGTTCTTTTGAATTCCTCCATAGATGTTTATCAGAACCCAAAGAAGAAAAAGGAAGAAATCCATATTTCTTATCCTACCTATGACAAATTTGTTTCCAGAGAGTTTTTAAGCAGGGAAAAAGCCATGAAGGACCGGGAAGTAATAAGCGTCCGGTGCCCGGCCTGCCGGCAGCTTACGAAACGGAAAATCCGATGGTTTATTAATAATTCCAAAATTTACGAAAGTATATCCTTTTGTCAGGAGCATGGTTATGTCAAAGGAAAGATCAGAATCCGGAAGACAGATGAAGAGAAATACTATGCGATTAAAACGATAAAAAATGTGGATGTGGAAAAAGCGGAGGAAATCCGGCAAAAACGCGAATCCCTCCGCCGTAAAAAGCAGATGAAAAAGTTATCAGAGAAGGAGGTCTGAAAGAATCTCCCTTTGATATTGCATACCCCAGCCAACCATTTGACCGTTATAGTAATATTTACTCTTGAGCCGGTAAGGGCCGACAGAATTGAAGAGCAGGGCCTGCTTTTTCTGGAGCCTGCTCACATCAGTTCCAAGAGGAACCGTTACATATACACGCCGCTGGTAATAGAAAGGATAAGTGTCTCCACTGTTTTTGAGGAGATATTTTTCGCAGGGCAGATGTTTTTTGAAAACAGGTTCCTTTTGCAGCTTGAGATCCACCTTTTCGAAACTGTTAAAGCCGTAATCCAGAAGCGCGGCGGTGTCGGAATATGCGCCGTTTACGGATTTTAAAACAACGGCCATGAGAATGGTGTCGCCTCTTTTGGCAAAGGTTACAAGGGTGCTTCCGGCAACCTCCGTGTAGCCTGTTTTGCCCCCGAGAACGCCTTCATAAGCGTAATCCCTGCCGGCCATCATTTTATGATGATTCAGGAGGTATCTGGTTTCCGGCTGCTTGTTGGTAGGCGGAAGCTCGAAATAATCTGTTGTGGTAAATCCCCGGAACCGGGGATTGAACCAGGCGGCCCTGGCTATTTTTGCCATGTCATTGGCAGTGGTGTAATGGGTCTCATCCGGCAATCCGTTGGGATTGTTGAAGTGCGTGTTGGTACAGCCGAGCTGCTTCGCACGTTGATTCATAAGTTCAACGAATTTTTTGACAGAGCCGGAGGTTTCCTGGGCAATGGCAAGAGACATTTCGTTGGCAGATTCCAGCATGACGGCCATCAATGCCTGATATACGGTGAATTGCTCATCTGTTTCCGCGTAAATGCTGGAGCTTCCCGACTCGATGCCGTAAGCTGCGCTCTCAGAAACCACCATGTTTTTACTCAGGGGCAGATTTTCACAGGCCAGCAATGTGGTCATAATCTTGGTGATGCTGGCAGGATATTGTTTTTTGTCGGCATTTTTGGCATAGAGGACGGCCTCGGTGACAACATCCATAAGAATGGCGGACTCAGCCTCGATCTTTGGTCCCTCCGGCCAGCCCTCAATGGCATCCGTGTCAGCAGCCTGAGAATAGAATTCCGTATGTGGATTCGAAGCAGGTGTCGGTGCGGCGCCCTCTTCGTAGTAACCATCCGTTTCAGCGGCAAAAGTAAAGGCCGGCTGAGCTGCAAACAGGCCTGTACAGAGCAGCAGACCTGTAATACGCCGCAGTAATCGCAGATTCTTTTTTATCATATACAACAACCCTTCATTTGTTATTTTTCCCCTCAAATCAATGTTTTTTGCAGTGCCTACGGGACATTATACCATTATTTGTCAACGAAAACCACTCTTACACTTATTAAATTTCTGTATACAGATTCTTATTTAGGTGAAAAAAACGTTGTTTGGGAGCGGAAAGCGTTTGTATTGCAAAAAAACACTTGACATATGGATTTTCCTACCCTTATAATATAGCCGCACACGAAAAAATATGCAAAAACTGTGATGGAGACAGTATGCTGACTCAGAAAGCCAAAGAGAGCCGGGGATGGTGGAAGCCCGGTGCGAGTAAATCCAGCAGAAGATCACTCCGGAGTTTCTATTCTGAAAGGTATTGTTCAGACAATAAGGACGTGTAGGAATAGACGGTGTTTCCGCCGTTAGAGGGAACATGTATCGGCAAAAAAGCCCGTACAATGTAACAGGTGGTGCGAATGTGAATGCTGCTTTCGTCCTTTTACGGGACGGAAGTTTTTTTTATATTAGTAAGAATAAAAGAATATGAATTTAGGAGGGAAATGCTGTGTACCAGAAAGTAGACACGAACCTGAATTTCGTGGACCGCGAGAAAAAAATCGAAGAATTCTGGAAAGAAAACCATATCTTCGAAAAGAGTATGGAAAACCGCAAAGAGGATGAGACCTACACCTTTTATGATGGACCGCCTACAGCAAATGGGAAACCTCATATCGGTCATGTGCTGACCCGCGTTATCAAGGATATGATTCCAAGATATCGTACCATGAAGGGGTATATGGTACCCCGTAAGGCTGGTTGGGATACACATGGTCTTCCTGTTGAGCTGGAAGTGGAAAAAATGCTTGGCCTGGATGGCAAGGAGCAGATTGAAGAGTATGGCCTGGAGCCTTTTATCAGGCATTGCAAAGAAAGCGTCTGGAAATACAAGGGTATGTGGGAGGATTTCTCCGGTACGGTAGGTTTCTGGGCAGATATGGAACATCCGTATGTTACCTATCATGACGATTATATTGAATCCGAATGGTGGGCGCTGAAACAGATCTGGGATAAGGGACTTCTTTACAAAGGTTATAAGATTGTACCTTATTGTCCGAGATGTGGGACGCCCCTTTCCAGCCATGAGGTAGCGCAGGGATATAAAGATGTCAAAGAACGTTCTGCTGTTGTGCGTTTTAAGGTAGTGGGTGAGGACGCCTGCTTCCTGGCATGGACCACCACACCGTGGACGCTGCCGTCCAATGTGGCACTCTGCGTGAACCCGAAGGAAGAATATGTAAAGGTTAAGAATAACAAAGAGGAAAAGGTTTATTACATGGCGCATGCCCTGGTGGAAAAGGTTCTGGGCGAGGATGTGGAAATTCTTGAGACTTATACGGGCAGGGATTTGGAATACAAGGAATATGAGCCGTTGTTTGCCTTTATAAGGCCCGCACAGAAGGCATATTATGTGACCTGTGCGGATTATGTTACTCTGACGGACGGTACCGGTGTTGTTCATATCGCGCCTGCATTTGGTGAAGATGATGCTCAGGTAGGGCGGCGTTATGGCCTGCCTTTCGTACAGCTTGTGGATGAAAAGGGTGAAATGACTGCCGAAACAGACTGGGCAGGCACCTTCTGCAAAAAGGCGGATATGCCGATTCTCCGGGATCTGGAGAACAGGGGCCTTTTGTTTGACGCACCGAAATTCGAACACAGCTACCCGCATTGCTGGCGCTGCGATACTCCTCTGATCTATTATGCGAGAGAATCCTGGTTCATCAGGATGACAGAGGTGAAGGATGATTTGATCCGCAATAATAATACGATCAACTGGATACCGGAAAGCATCGGCAAGGGACGCTTCGGAGACTGGCTGGAAAACGTTCAGGACTGGGGGATCAGCCGTAACCGTTACTGGGGAACACCTCTGAATGTGTGGACCTGCGAATGCGGGCATATGCATTCCATCGGCAGCAGAGAAGAACTGAAATCCATGTCTGACAACTGTCCGGATGATATTGAGCTGCATCGTCCATATATTGACGCAGTGACGATTAAATGTCCGAAATGCGGCAAAGAGATGCACCGTGTGCCTGAGGTGATCGACTGCTGGTTTGACTCCGGCGCCATGCCTTTTGCGCAGCATCACTATCCGTTTGAAAATAAAGACCTGTTTGAGCAGCAGTTCCCGGCAGATTTTATTTCTGAGGCTGTGGACCAGACGCGGGGATGGTTCTATTCCCTGCTGGCAATTTCCACTCTGATCTTTAACAAGGCCCCGTATAAAAATGTTATTGTTCTGGGTCATGTTCAGGATGAGAATGGTCAGAAGATGAGCAAATCCAAAGGAAATGCAGTAGATCCGTTTGATGCGCTTGCGCAGTACGGCGCGGATGCAATCCGTTGGTATTTCTATATCAACAGTGCACCGTGGCTTCCGAACCGCTTCCATGGCAAGGCGGTGGGAGAGGGACAGCGTAAGTTTATGAGTACTCTCTGGAATACGTATGCGTTTTTTGTGCTGTATGCGAATATTGACAATTTTGACGCGACAAAATATACTCTTGTATATGATAAGCTTCCGGTTATGGACAAATGGCTGCTCAGCAGGCTGAATACATTGATTAAGACTGTGGATGACAATCTGGATAATTACCGTATTCCGGAAAGTGCAAGAGCACTGCAGGAATTTGTGGATGAGATGAGCAACTGGTATGTCAGAAGAAGCCGTGAGCGTTTTTGGGCAAAGGGTATGGAGCAGGATAAGATCAATGCATATATGACTCTGTATACTGCTCTGGTAACTGTTTCCAAGGCTGCGGCGCCTATGATTCCCTTCATGACGGAGGATATTTATCAGAATCTTGTCAGAAGCATTGACAAGGATGAACCGGAAAGCATTCATCTCTGCGGCTTCCCGGTGGCAAACGGGGACTGGATTGACAGGGAGCTGGAAGCTAATATGGAAGAGCTTCTGAAAATCGTTGTTCTCGGACGTGCGGCAAGAAATACTGCCAATATCAAGAACCGTCAGCCCATTGGCACGATGTATGTAAAAGCAGAAAAGGAAATGGATGCATTCTTTACGGATATTATTGCAGATGAGCTGAACATTAAGGAAGTGAAGTTCGCAGGTGATGTGGAAGCTTTCATTTCTTACAGCTTTAAGCCTCAGCTTCGCACCGTAGGTCCGAAATACGGCAAGCTGCTCAACGGAATTCGTCAGACTCTTTCCGGGCTCGATGGAAGCAAGGCTATGAAGGAACTGAAATCTACAGGTGTCCTGAGTTTGGACATCAATGGTAATAAAGTAGATTTGACGGAGGAAGACCTATTGATCGAGACATCACAGACAGAAGGCTATGTAACAGAGGCAGACGGTGAAACATCTGTTGTTCTGGATACAAGCCTGACTCCGGAACTGATCGAAGAAGGTTTTGTCCGCGAGATCATCAGCAAGATACAGACGATGAGAAAGGAAGCCGGATTTGAGGTTATGGACAAAATCCGCGTCTATGCTAAAGATAACGAGAAGATTTTGGATATCATGAAAGCCCATCAGGATGAAATTATGTCTGAGGTACTTGCAGAAGAAGTGATTCTGGACGAAGCTGAAGGTTATGTAAAGGATTGGAATATCAATAAAGAAAAAGTAACTCTTGGTGTAACCAGATTATAGGAGGTCAAAGAATGATTGATAAGCAGTTTAAGAAAGAGACATTTAAGAAAAGCGTTGAAGAGAATGTAAAATTCCTTTACCGCAAAACCTTAGAGGAAGCAACACAGCAGCAGCTTTTCCAGGCTGTCAGCTACACTGTAAAAGATGTTATCATTGATAACTGGCTGGAAACACAGAAAGCGTATGAAAAACAGGACCCTAAGATCGTTTATTATATGTCCATGGAATTTCTGATGGGGCGTGCTCTGGGCAACAACCTGATCAACTTAACTGCATACAGCGAAGTAAAAGAAGCCTTGGAGGAACTGGGACTCGATCTGAATACAATTGAAGACCAGGAACCGGATCCGGCACTTGGAAACGGCGGTCTGGGACGTCTTGCGGCGTGCTTCCTGGATTCCCTCGCTACTTTGAATTACTGTGCATATGGCTGCGGTATCCGTTACCGTTACGGTATGTTTAAGCAGGAAATTAAGGATGGCTTCCAGTTGGAGGTACCGGATAACTGGCTGAAGGATGGATATCCGTTCGAACTGCATCGTCCGGAATACGCAAAAGAGGTTCATTTCGGCGGATATGTCAGAGTAGAATATGACCCGGCAACAGGCAGCAATAAGTTCATTCATGAGGGATATCAGGCAGTAAATGCTGTTCCCTATGATATGCCGATTGTGGGCTATAACAATAAAATCGTCAATACTCTGCGTATCTGGGATGCCGAGCCGATCGTAGACTTTGGTCTGGATTCTTTTGATAAGGGTGATTATAAGAAGGCTGTAGAGCAGGAAAATCTTGCCCGCAATATCGTAGAGGTTCTTTATCCGAACGATAACCATATGGCAGGCAAAGAGCTTCGTCTGAAACAGCAGTACTTCTTTGTTTCTGCAAGCTTACAGGCAGCAATCGAAAAATATAAGAAGAGCCATGAGGACATCACAAAGCTGCACGAAAAGGTGGTATTCCAGATGAATGATACGCATCCGACGGTTGCAGTTGCGGAGCTGATGCGTATTCTTATGGATCAGGAAGGTCTTGGCTGGGATCAGGCATGGGACGTTACAACAAAATGCGTAGCATACACCAACCATACGATTATGTCCGAGGCATTGGAAAAATGGCCGATTGAGCTGTTCTCCAGACTGCTTCCGCGTGTATACCAGATTATCGAAGAAATCAACCGTCGTTTCATCATTGAGGTACAGGCTAAATATCCCGGAAACTATGAGAAGATCAAAAAGATGGCAATCATCTATGACGGCCAGGTAAAAATGGCCCATCTGGCAATTGTTGCAGGCTTCTCCGTAAATGGTGTTGCAAGACTTCATACAGAAATCCTGAAAAATCAGGAGCTGAGAGATTTCTACGAAATGATGCCGGAGAAGTTCAACAATAAGACAAACGGCATTACGCAGAGACGTTTCCTGCTTCACGGAAACCAGCTTCTGGCAGACTGGATTACCGATCACATCGGTGCAGACTGGATTACCGACCTTTCTCAACTGAGGAAGCTGGCTATCTATGCAGACGATGAGAAGGCGCAGCAGGAATTCATGAACATCAAATACCAGAACAAGGTACGTCTGGCAAAATATATCCTGGAGCACAATGGTGTGGAGGTAGATCCGCGTTCTATCTTCGATGTACAGGTTAAGAGACTTCATGAGTACAAACGCCAGCTTCTGAATATTCTGCATGTGATCTATCTGTACAACCAGATTAAAATGCATCCGGAAATGGATTTCTATCCAAGAACCTTTATTTTTGGTGCGAAGGCTTCCGCAGGATACCATACTGCTAAGAAGATCATTAAGCTGATCAATGCCGTAGGAGATGTTGTGAATAATGATGCCTCTATCAACGGCAAACTGAAGGTTGTCTTCATTGAGAACTACCGTGTATCCAATGCGGAGATGATTTTTGCAGCGGCAGATGTTTCCGAGCAGATTTCTACTGCAAGTAAGGAGGCTTCCGGTACAGGTAATATGAAATTCATGCTGAACGGCGCGCCGACACTGGGAACCATGGACGGCGCAAACGTAGAGATTGTAGAAGAGGTTGGCGCAGAAAATGCATTTATCTTTGGTCTGAGCTCTGATGAGGTTATTAATTACGAGAACAACGGCGGTTATGATCCGAATGTGATCTACAATACAGATGGCGATATCCGTCAGGTACTGATGCAGTTGATCAACGGAACCTTCTCTCATGATACAGAGCTGTTCCGTGACCTGTATGATTCTCTGCTCAGCACCAGGTATACGGACCGTGCAGACAGATACTTCATCCTGGCTGATTTCCGTTCCTATGCAGATGCACAGAGGCGGGTGGAAGAGGCTTACCGCGATGAAAAGGGCTGGGCCAGAATGGCGATGCTGAATACGGCTTGCAGCGGTAAATTTACTTCTGACAGAACCATTCAGGAATATGTGGATGATATTTGGCATCTGGATAAGGTTATTATCAAATAATCATGCAAAGGGAATGCCCTCGCAGCAGGAAAATTGCGATTAGATGAATGGATAAAAGGGAGTGGGATCATAAGGATGATTCTGCTTCCTTTTTTCAGTATAACGTGACATATAGCTGGCGTGTTATATATGGTATGCTTAAAGAAAATCTGTGGGAGGTTTATAGTATGAGATATCTTTGGCTGGATGAATATTTATTAAGCAAAAGAGGGGTAACGAAGGATTTGCAGCCAAGCTGGAACTGGATTCGTTATCATGTGGGGGGCAAGATGTTTGCGGCAGTCTGTCTTGACGAACGAAACAAGCCGTATTACATAAATTTAAAGCTCGAGCCTATGGAAGGTGAAGTTTTAAGAGATCATTATGAGGATATTATTCCCGGATATTATTCGAATAAGGTTCATTGGAATTCGGTAAAACCGGATGGGAAGGTGCCTGATGATCTGTTAAAAGATATGCTGGATAAATCTTATCGGCTTGTACTGTGCGGCTTCAGCAAAAAAAGACAGAGGGAAATCACAGGATTGAGCTGCTGCGGTACAGAATGTAAAAAATGTACATACTATGGGACATTATGCACGGGCTGTAATGAATGCCAGGGGAAGGTGTTTCATGCGCCTGAAGGAAAAGCGTGTCCCATTTATGAATGTTCTGTCAAAAAAATGCATTTCTCTACCTGTGCGGCCTGTGCGCAGATTCCATGTGCCGTTTGGAAGGCAACCAGAGATCCGCAGCTTTCTGATGAGGAATTTGAGAGGTCAATCACAGAACGCATGGAAAATTTAAATTTCTGAACAGGAACAGTATTTCTTCAAGCGCATATTTTATAAATAATATGATATTTGAATTGAGGAAATTATGGATATCAGAGGAATAGATGTCAGTGCATATAACCCTGTAAATAATTATGCGGAGGTGGCAGGCGATAAAATCAAGATTGCAATTCTAAGGATTACGGAACAGGGAAACGTGGTTGATTCTGCCTTTGAGAGGAATTATAAGGGATTCCGGGATCATGGAATTAAAGTGGGGGTCTATAAATACAGTTATGCGCTGAATACGGAGCAGGCAGAGGAAGAGGCAGAGAAGGTTCTGGAAGTGATGAGGGGAAGAGAGCTGGAATTCCCTGTTTTTTATGACATGGAGTGGTCCCGGCAGAGAAATCTTCCGAGAACAGAGCTAACCAAAATTGTGAAGGCTTTTCGAAAGGTGATCGTAGAGGGCGGATATTTGTTTGGGATATATTGTAATACGGACTGGTATTATCATGTGCTGGATACGGCAAGTCTGCCCTATGACTACTGGCTTGCCTCCTATCCCTATAATGACAGAGGTGTGATCGTTGAATCTTTAAGGCCGCCGGTGGGAATCGGCTGGCAGTACAGCTCCAAGGGCCGGGTGCCGGGAATTGAGGGTTATGTGGACCTGGATGTGTTCTACAAAGATTGTAGCGGCGTAGGAAATGCGGAAGAAAACAGGCTGTGGGTTGGAGAGTGTACCGGAAACGGCGTGAATGTACGGAGAGGTCCCGGATTGGAGTATACACCGATTGAAGGGTATCCCTTTTTGAATAAGGGGAATCTTGTGGATGTTATCGGGGAAAAAAAGGCGGAGGATGGTATATTGTGGTATGAAGTATGGATTGCCAGGAGAGATAAAGGCTATGTACGGCATGATTATATCAGGAGGGTTTAAGGCAGGGGTGCGGACAAATAGTCCGCACCTCTGTTAAAAACCAACCCTCCGGAGGCAGTCTGGTCAGTTTTCATAAAAATAGAATGGGATATTTTGTTAAATTGCTGAAAAAAAAGTTACTGATTGACAAATTCTTTCGGTTGATGTATTCTCAATTTAAAGAGCAACGGGAACGTTCCCATACTTACAAAATACCCTGACCATTTCTCTCCCGGCAAAGAGCCGGAATTATTTTTTGCCTTAAATGGGAACATTCCCAAGACAGAAAATACAGCGATAATACGTATGGTAAATCGCCTGCTTTTCCTATATAATAGATACAGTTTACGGTTCGCAGGGCGTTAGCTGCGGCAGAAATTCCAGGAAGAGAAGAGGGTGTAGCATGAGTACTATATTTGATGTTGCAAAAGAGGCGGGAGTTTCCAAATCAACGGTTTCCCGTGTTTTGAATCATGAAGCAGGGGTGAGGGAGAATACCCGGAAGGCAGTGGAGGCCGCCATCCGGAAGCTGAATTATTCGCCCAGTTATTTTGCCCGGGGTATCCGCACCGGCAGGACCAGAACCATTGCCATGCTGGTTCCGGAATACACCAATGTTTTTTATAATGAACTGTTCAGGGGTGTGGAGGATGTGGCCCTGAAGCACGGATATATGGTGTTCGTGTGCAACACGGAGCGACACAGCAATTCCGAACAGGAGTACATAGAGGAGCTGCTTCGCCGGAACATCGACGGAATTATCTATAATACCTATTCCATGGATAAACAAATGCTGTCCTACTTAAGGAAGCTGTCAAGAAAGCTGCCCTTTGTGTTTATGGACAAGGTTTTTGATTTTGAAAAGGAAAAGGAAGCCTCATATGTAGTGACAGATGGTTTTTCCAGCACCAGAAACGCGGTACATTACCTTTATGAGCGGGGGAAACGAAGAATTGGTTATATTCGCAATATAGAGGGAATCCACGTTACGGAGGAGCGCTATGAAGGATATCTTGCAGGTCTTTCCGACTGCGGACTGGAATTTCAGGAAAAATATATCTGCCGCCTGTTCCCGACGGAGGAGATTGACTATATCAAACGGGGTCATGACGCTGCGGATTATTATGCAGGCCAGGCTGACAGACCGGACGCAGTTCTTGCGGCAATCGACATGCTTGCTATCGGCTGCGTACAGCAGCTCCGCCGCCGCAAGGTAAAGGTGCCGGAGGAGATTAATGTGATCGGTTATGATAATATTTCTCTGAGTGAGCTTATGGAGCCGCCGCTCACCACAATCCGGCAGCCCATTCGGAAGCTGGGACAGACAGCGGCGGAGATTATTATTGCAAAAATCAACGGTGAACAAGTGGCTGACAGAGTGACCTATGACGGCGAGCTGGTGCTTCGGGAAACCACAGACTGATATTTATTCTTTTCTCTTAAAGAGTGGCCGCCTTTACGAGTGAAAGATTAAATAGATATAACGTAAAGAGCGTTTACATCAATCTTAAGGAGGAAATTGGAATGAAGAAAAAAGTATTAAGCACCTTATTATGTGCAGCCGTGAGCATGAGTATGCTCATCGGCGCCGTATCCGCCGTATATGCAGCAGAGGCGGGCGGGGGGAAGAAAAATGCGGTTTTCCTCCCGTCAAACGCGGGGAGAAGATTTTTT
>ERZ781272.323-NODE-323-length-41304-cov-37.371136_pt1 | contig 41304 bp, 55 predicted proteins | sample MGYA00375850_ERZ781272 | MGnify/ENA primary metagenome ERZ781272 (study PRJEB29790, sample SAMN06051246) | human gut metagenome | host: Homo sapiens | place: USA: Cincinnati, Ohio | collected 2013-06-21 | study: EMG produced TPA metagenomics assembly of the Gut...
ATGTCCGCGTGGTAAGAACGAGCTCTGCTTTGTTACTCGCTGCGCTCGTAATAAATTTATCAAACACCTCGCATGGAAAGGATGATTATAAACATGAGCATGATGATTGGAAAAAGGCAAATCGTTCTGGCAACTCTGGTGGTCGCACTGGGCGCAGCAGTTTTTGTAAATTGGTATTACACAAAGCCGGATGCCGAAAAAGCGAACACCGGGGTAACCGTCAGCGAACAAGCAACCCAGGCGGCTGGAAATCTGGGTGACGCCTTGCTCGTCAATTCCAGCACGGCCTCTTCCAAGGACGGCACACAGGAGTCAAAGGCGGAACAGGCACAGGCGAAGGTGGAGGACGAATACTTTGCACAGGCAAGGCTGAATCGATCAACGGCGCATGATAAGGCCGCCGAGGAGCTGAAGAAGACGATAGAAGACAGCAAAGCTTCTTCAGAGGCGGTCAAAACCGCCACGCAAGAGCTCGGTGAGCTCTCGAAGGCCATTAAGCTGGAAGCCGATACGGAAAATCTCATCAACGCAAAGATCGGCAGCCCCTGCGTGGTAGTGATCGGCAATAAGACGGCGCAGGTGGTAGTGGGAAAAGGGGTTTTAAAGGATGATGTCCTGGTGCAAATCAAAGAGATCGTATTGAAACAGACCGGCTTTTCCGTGGAAAACGTTACGATCATGGAGGCCAAATAGGCATTTTCTTTCCCTCATAGCTGCAGAAAGCGCGCAGCATTTTGCTCGGCAAACAGGCAGCCTGTAAAAAATAGTTGTGTCTTTTCGCTTTTGTGGTATAATAACCATAGGACGATTCTGATATTGGGCTTTATGTCTCCCACGGTTTGGCACAAATGCGCCAACATTACGATTGGGCAAAGCAGATGGAAAGTGGGCCGCCTTCTCTCAAAACAAAGGAAGGCGCAAAATGTTATGACTTGTTCCGCCCGCCGGGCGGGGAATGGAAGGAACCTATGGATGATTTGAACAAACAGGATGTTGTCAGCGGTTTGGTGATTTCCGAGGAGGTCATCGCTGCGATTGCTTTAAATGCTGCAAAGGACGTTGACGGCGTCAGCGGCTTTGCGGCGCGCCCCAGAGACCTGCAGACCCTGCTCCATGTGGGGGACGACACGTTGAGATCCGTGCGCGTGTGGGTAAATGAAAACGAGATCAAGCTTCATATGTATCTGATGCTCAAGGGCGGGACAAAAATCCCGGTTGTTTCCGCACAGGTACAGCGCGCTGTCAAAAATGCGGTGCAGAATATGACGGGGCGGGTCGTTACAAGGGTAAATATCAGTATTGTCGGAGTTGACTTCTCTGAGGTGACAGAAGCTCAAAAGTAAGCTTTACGCCCTCTACAACGTACAGGGGAAACAAAAGGCGTTTCGTGCGGCAAGCCCTCTGAAATCTGTGCTTTTTAGAAGGCTTTTCCCATTGAATAAGCCGATTTGTTTTCCCGGCTGTAGAGGGCTGATTTTATTGAAAAACTGGAGGACAAGCATGACCAGACGGCAGGCAAGGGAACAGGCGTTTACACTTATCTTCGAAAAATCCTTTCATCCGGAAATTACGGTTGAGGAGATCATTTCCGCGGCTGTGGAGGCACGCTATCTGCAAACGGATGAATTTGCAGTTCTGCTTGCGAAAACGGTGGATGAAAAGCAGCCGGAAATCGATTCCATGATCGAACAGAATGCAATCGGCTGGCGAAAGGATCGGATTTCGCGCGTTTCGCTTTCCCTGCTGCGTCTGGCTCTGTGTGAGATGCTGTATATTGAGGATGTTCCTACGAGCGTTTCCATCAATGAGGCGGTTGAGCTTGCAAAGATCTATGCTTCCCAGGAAGACGCTTCGTTTATCAACGGCGTTCTCGGCACGGTATCCCGGCAGCTTGAGGCATAAGTTAAAAAATCGATTGTTTCAAAAATTAAGAAACTTTCAGTTGCCTCGCAGAGAAAGGATGGTCATGACGATGGACGGCTATCTTGGAATTGATACGAGCAATTATACCACTTCCACGGCGGTGTATTGCCCCGACTGTGATGGTATATTACAGAAGAAAAAGCTGTTGCCTGTCCCGGAGGGCACGCTTGGGCTGCGGCAAAGCGATGCCGTGTTTCACCACACGGTTCAGCTGCCGCAACTTCTTGAGGAGCTGGCGAAGGAGTTTGATGGGCGGATTCGTGCCGTCGCCGTCTCTTCTGCGCCGCGAGATACTGAAGGGTCCTATATGCCTTGTTTTTTAACTGGAATGGCAGTTGCGCGCGCGGTGGCCTCTTTTTTAAAGGTGCCTCTTTATTTTTTTTCCCATCAAAGCGGTCATATTGCTGCGGCTCTCTACAGCACGGGTATGCTATCGTATCTGGAAAGGCCCTTCTATGCGTTCCATGTCTCCGGGGGCACGACAGAGGCGCTTTTGGTAACGCCGGATAACGTTCATATTTTTCACAAAGAGCTTCTGGCCCAGTCCCTTGATCTGAAGGCAGGACAGGCTGTCGACCGTGTCGGCGGTATGCTTGGCCTTGCGTTTCCCGCAGGCGCGGAGCTTGATCTGCTCGCGCAGAAATCTCAGCGGCATTTCCAGATCAGGCCATCGATGAAAGGGGCGGATTGCAGCCTGTCCGGTATTCAGAACCAATGCGAAAAAATGCTTCACGCGGGAGAGAGGCCGGAGGATATCGCCCGCTTCTGCATTGAAAGCATTCGTGCGGCAATCGATGCAATGGCCCAGCAGATGATCCGGAGGCACGGCGACTACCCCTTTGTGTTTGCGGGCGGCGTCATGTCCAACCGGATCATCCGCGATGCAATCAGTCAAAAATATGAGGCTCGTTTTGCTGAGCCTTCGTTTTCGTGCGATAACGCAGCGGGAATTGCGGTGCTCGCTGCGGTTCGGGAGAAAAAGTTGCCGCAGATGAGGTCAATGGAGGGCGGTGAGCTTTCATGAAAACACCATTGGTGCTGACAGTCGGTCAGTTGAATGCATACGTCAAATCAGTTCTTGACGGCGATAGCAATCTGAATCATGTCTTTGTCTGTGCGGAGATTTCAAATTTTACAAACCATTACCGTACGGGGCATTTTTATTTTTCTCTGAAGGATGAGACCTCTGTGATTCGCGCGGTGATGTTTCGCTCCAATGCGCAGAGGCTCAAATTTCTCCCGCAGGATGGGATGCGTGTGATCGTACGCGGCCAGGTGTCCCTCTATGAACGGGACGGACAGTATCAGCTCTATATTGACGATATGCAGCCCGATGGACTGGGCGCTTTCAATCTCGCCTTTGAACAGCTCAAGGAGAGGCTTTCCAAGGAGGGCCTTTTTTCACCGGAACGGAAAAGGCCTCTGCCGCGTTATCCGATGCACATTGGCATTGTCACTTCGCCTACGGGTGCAGCCGTTCGTGATATCATTAATATACTGTCGCGGCGGTTTCCGCTCGCACAGATGATTCTGCAGCCCGTTCAGGTGCAGGGCGAGGATGCGCCGAGTCAGATTATAGAGGCGATTCAGCTTTTTAATGAGAAAAAAGCGGCGGATGTTCTGATCGTCGGCCGCGGCGGCGGCTCCATCGAGGAGCTTTGGGCCTTCAACGATGAAGGGGTAGCCCGTGCAGTGGCATCAAGCGAAATCCCCGTGATTTCGGCTGTCGGGCATGAAACAGATTATACGATCTGCGATTTTGCTGCGGACCTGCGCGCTCCAACGCCCTCGGCGGCGGCGGAGCTGTGCGTGCCGGATTGGCATGCGGAGCTCGAACGAGTGGAGATGCTGCGCCGCTCCGCCGGCCAACTGATGCGGCGCCGCTTGGAGGCAGAGCAGCAGCGGCTCGACACACTGATTCTGCGCGCAAAGTTTCAAGAGCCTACCCGCCTTTTTGAAAACGGGCGACAGGCGCTTTCCACACTGGAGCAGCGGCTGCGCAAAGCGGCGGCCGAGCGCCTGCTGCAGGAAAATAACCGTCTGGCCCCGCTTACTGGAAAGTTGGACGCATTGAGCCCTTTGAAGGTGCTTTCCCGGGGCTATGCAATTGCTTATCATGAGGACAGGCCGATCCGTTCCATATCAGAAGTATCGGCTGGAGATACTGTGCAGCTAAAATGGTCCGACGGCAGCGCCCGCTGCGAGGTATTGGAAACGCTGGCGGATAAAAAATGTTATGAGTAGCATTGATGAAACCGCAGAGAAAGGACGGGATGAATTTGAAGGAAGTAAAAAAAGAGCAAAGCTATGAATCCTCGATCGAGCGCTTGGAAGAAATTGTGGCTCTTTTGGAAGGTGGTTCTCTTCCGCTAGAGGAGTCTTTGCGTCTGTTTGAAGAAGGTACGCGACTTGCAGGCTACTGCAATACCTGCCTGACCCAGGCGGAAGCGCGTATTACGGAATTATCAAAATTGGAGCATACGGAGGATACACATGCTGAATTTTGAAAAGCAGCAGCAGGAATACCTTTCGATGATCGAAAACAGCCTGCATCTCTACCTGCCAGAAGAGGGGCAGGGACAGGATATCCTGTTTCAGGCAATGGCATATAGCCTGGAAAACGGTGGGAAGCGGATTCGTCCGATCCTGACACTCGCCTTTTGCGAGGCGTGCGGCGAAGATCCGCGCGCGGCGCTTCCCTTTGCCTGCGCCGTGGAGATGATTCACACATATTCTCTCATCCACGACGATTTGCCCTGTATGGACGATGATGATATGCGGCGCGGCAGGCCGTCCTGTCATATCAAATTTGGAGAGGCGAACGCACTTCTGGCCGGAGATGCACTTCTGACACTTGCGTTCGAAACGATGCTTGACCAGCGCTCCGGCTATCCGATCGACCCGAGGCGAACTGTGGAAGCGGCTGCCCTGCTGGCACATGCCGCAGGCGGGCAGGGAATGATCGGCGGGCAGGTAATCGATCTGGACAGCGAGGGCAAACAGATCCCGCTGGACCGGCTGAAAGTGATGGATTCGCTTAAGACGGGCGCACTGATCGATGCCGCTGCGCAGATGGGCTGCGTGGCCGCCGGGGCGGAAGAGGAGATCCGCAAAGCCGCGTCTTTATACAGCTCCTGCATTGGGCTTGCATTCCAGATCGTCGATGATATCCTGGATATAACGAGCAGCAGTGAAGTGCTCGGCAAGCCGGTCGGAAGCGATCAGGAAAAGGCAAAATCGACCTATGTCTCCTTGCTTGGCCTCGATCCCTCCCGCCGCCTCGTCACGGAACTGACTGCAACGGCGCGGGAGACGCTCTCCGTCTTTGGAGACCGGGCCTCTTTTTTGCTGGAGCTGACCGAACGGCTTGCAACGCGTGAGAAATGAGCAGGCCTTCCATTCTGCCTGTTAGGAGCATTGCTGATATGAATGAGAATACAATTCTTTCACAGATACATTCTCCGGACGATGTGAAGAAGCTTGAGAAAAACGATCTGGGCAATCTGGCCTCCGAGATTCGCAAGGTCCTGGTGGAGACCGTTTCACAGACGGGCGGGCATCTGGCATCCAATCTGGGCGTGGTTGAGCTGACGATCGCGCTGCACCGCGTATTCGATTCGCCACGGGATCAGATTGTGTTTGACGTTGGGCATCAGGCATACACCCACAAGCTTCTGACCGGGCGCTACGACCAGTTTTCAACCCTGCGCACGGAAAACGGCCTGTCCGGCTTTGAGCGCCCCAATGAAAGCGAGCATGACATTTTTTACAGCGGGCACAGCAGCACCTCGATTTCAGCTGCATATGGCCTGTCGGCCGCCAAAAAGCTTGCGAAGGATGATCATTATGTTGTTGCCGTGATCGGTGACGGCGCCCTGACCGGAGGGCTCGCCTATGAAGGGCTGAATAACGCAGGACGCACGCACAGCCGCCTGATTGTCATCCTGAACGACAATGAAATGTCGATTTCGCATAACGTGGGCTCTATGGCGCGGTACTTGGCCGTCATCCGTTCAAAGCCCGGTTATTTTCGGCTGAAGGCGCGCGTGGAGGGCTTTTTGAATCATATCCCTCTCATCGGAAGGAAAATTTCAAATGTGGTTTTCCGCTCCAAGTCCATCCTCAAAAATCTGATTTATCAGAGCACGATTTTTGAGGACATGGGCTTTCAGTATATGGGCCCGATTGACGGGCATAATCTGGAGCAGCTTCAGGAGGCGCTCGAGAGCGCAAAGATGCTGCACCGGCCGGTCCTTTTGCATATCAACACCATCAAGGGGAAGGGCTATGATTTTGCCGAACGCGAGCCGAATAAGTTTCACGGTATTTCCAAATTTGATATCAATACAGGGGAGCCCCTCTTTTCCAGCACCAGCTTTTCCGAAATGTTCGGCAGGGCGTTGTGCGATTTCGCACAAAAGGATGAAAGAATTTGTGCGATTACGGCCGCCATGGCGCTTGGTACCGGGCTGGACCCCTTTAGCAAGGCTTTCCCGGAGCGCTTTTTCGATGTTGGGATTGCGGAGGAGCACGCGGTTACCTTCGCTTCCGGCCTCGCAAAGAATCATATGCTTCCGGTTTTCGCCGTGTATTCAACCTTTTTACAGCGCTGCTACGACCAGATGATCCATGACGCCGCGCTGCAGGGAAACAAAATAGTGCTGGCAATTGATCGCGCGGGGTTTGTCGGCGAGGACGGGGAAACCCATCAGGGCTTATTTGATATGGCGCTGCTCAACAGCGTACCGGATCTGACGATTTATTCTCCATCCACCTTCTGGGAACTGAAAAATGATTTGGGCAATGCCTTTTACATCGACAAAGGGATCGTTGCGGTACGTTATCCGCGGGGAACCCAACGGGAGTTCCCGCCGGATTACACGCCCTCATATGATGCCTTTACGCATTATGGCGACGCATGGGCGAAAATCGTGATTGTGACCTTCGGCAGGCTGTTTTCCAATGCCTGCGCTGCCTTGCATCTCCTGCATGAAAAGGGCGTCAGCGCACGGATCATCAAGCTGAATCGGGTCAAGCCCATCGATATCCGCGCCGTTCAGTCAGCGCGATTGGGAGAACGGGTCTTTTTCTTCGAAGAAGGCGTGCGCACCGGCGGCATCGGGGAGCATTTTGCCGCCCTGCTGCTGGAAAAAGGCTTTCAGGGTACCTTTCATCTCACCGCGGTGGATGATTGCTTTGTCCGCCAGGCATCGGTTCCTTCTCTGATGGCGCAATACCATATGGATGCGGACGGCATGGTTCAGGTGATTTTGGAGGAGGTAGCGGAGCATGGCAAAACAACGGCTTGACGTTGCCGTTTTTGAGCGCGGGCTCGCGCCCAGCCGGGAAAAGGCGCAGGCGCTCATCATGGCCGGACAGATTTATGTCAACGGCCAAAAAGCTTCCAAAGCGGGGCTCAGTGTTAAGCCGGAAGATCAAATCGAGCTTCACGGCGTACAGCTCCCATTTGTCAGCCGGGGCGGCCTCAAGCTCGATAAAGCGATGCGCAGCTTTCCCATTTCATTGGAGAGAAAAATCTGTATGGATGTTGGCGCTTCCACAGGCGGATTTACAGACTGTATGCTGCAAAACGGTGCAGCAAAGGTCTATGCGGTCGACGTCGGGTATGGGCAGCTCGCCTGGAAGCTGCGTACGGATGAGCGCGTCATCAATCTGGAGCGTACGAATTTTCGCTATGTAACGGATCAGCAGGTGCCGGACGCCATCGATTTTGCCAGTGTAGACGTCTCCTTTATCTCCCTGCGTCTGATTCTCCCGGTTCTGTTTCGCCTTCTGAAGACGGGAGGGGAGGCGGTTTGCCTGATCAAGCCGCAGTTTGAAGCGGGGCGTGAGAAGGTTGGCAAAAAGGGCGTTGTACGCGATCCGGCTGTACACGAAGAGGTGATACAAACGGTTTGCCTGACTGCACTGGAAGTGGGCTTTTCCATTTTGGGGCTTACCTTTTCTCCAGTAAAAGGCCCGGAAGGCAATATCGAATATTTGCTCTACATACAGAAAACTCCTCTGCCTGCTGTATCTTCATCCATTGATATCGCAGAGCTTGTGCGCCAGGCGCATGCGTCTCTGGGAGAAGGCCAAGGGGAACGATAGCCGGAAGGAAGGGAGAAGGGAAACATATGAAGCTTGCGGTTTTGCCGAATCTGACCAAGAAAAATGCACGGGAAATTGCGCTCTCCGTCTGTCGCCAGGGGGAGGCGCTTGGCGTTCAATGCCTCATGTGTGAACAGATAAGCGTTGCGTTTCCGCAGCAGAAGATTTTATTCCTTCCGGAGGAAGAGGTTTTGAAAATCTGCGATTTTGTGATTTCCATTGGCGGGGATGGGACCATGATCCATGACGCAAAGCTTGCCGCACCATTGAAAAAGCCAGTGCTCGGCATCAATGCGGGGCGGCTCGGGTTTATGACCGGCCTGGAGCCTCAGGAGATTTCCATGCTGAAAAATCTTGTATGCAATGATTTTTCAATTGACCGGAGAATGCTGCTTGATGTAAAATTGGAGAAAGATGGCCAGATTTGCTACGAGGCCCAATGTATCAATGACGCCGCTCTCGTGCGCGGGGAAGAATTGCGGCTGCTTGAATGCAGCGCGGCGTGTGACGGGAAGCCCATTGCACGGTATCTGGCGGATGGTATGGTCGTCTCAACGCCAACCGGTTCCACAGCCTATTCTCTGTCGGCGGGAGGCCCTGTAGTCGACCCGTCCCTCGAATGCCTGCTGTTGACGCCGGTCTGCGCACATACGCTTTTCAGCCGGCCGATGGTTTTTGGCGCACAGGCAAAGCTTTCCCTGCGCGCCGAAATGCGCGATGGCGGCAGTGTTTATCTCTCGTGCGATGGGGAAACAATCAAGGTGCCTGACGGCTGTACACTTCAGGTGACAAAATCGGATACCTATGCAGATTTTATCCGGATCAAAAATGATACCTTTATGGATCGTTTGCAAGCGAAATTTTTTAGGAAGGGGCCCTTGGCTTGAAACGGAAGCGGCATACACTGATTCTGGAGCTCATCCAACAATATGAGATTACAACGCAGGATGAGCTGCTCGCGAAGCTGCGGGAAAACGGCTTTGAGGTTACACAGGCAACCGTTTCCCGTGATATTAAGGAGCTTCGGCTCGTCAAGGCGATGTCTCCCAGCGGACAGTACCGTTATATGGTAAGCACGGCACCGGGCGACGAATATCTCGCGAAATTTTATACCATCTTTTCCGGTTCTGTGATTTCTGTTGACTTCGCGGGGAATACCTGTGTGCTGAAATGTTACTCCGGTATGGCTCAGGCTGCTTGTGCTGCAATCGACGCCATGCATTTTGACGGAATTGTCGGCACGCTTGCAGGTGACGACACCATTTTTGTGCTCTGCCGCACCCCTGAATTGACGCAGCAGCTGAAGATATCGCTGGATAAAATGCTGCAAAACGGATGAAGCAACTCTTAGAAAGGCATGAAACGCTATGCTGACAAGCCTTCAAATTGAAAATATCGCTGTGATCGAAAAGGCTGAGATTACCTTTGATAAAGGGCTGAACGTCTTAACCGGTGAAACGGGCGCCGGTAAATCGATCATCATCGATTCCATTAATGCCGTGCTTGGCGAGCGCACCACCCGTGAGCTCGTGCGAACCGGCGCGCCTGTAGCGAAAGTATCGGCGCTCTTTTTTGGCCTTTCCCATGCGGCGGAACAGGTGCTGAAATCGCTCGATTTGGAGCCGGAGGAGGATGGTAGCCTTCTGATCCAGCGTTCTATCAGCTCGGACGGACGCAGTGCCTGCCGGATCAATGGTCAAACAGCGACCGTTTCCATGCTGCGACAGCTAGGCAGCGAGCTGATCAATATCCATGGCCAGCACGACAGCCAGTCGCTACTCTCCTCGGAAAAGCATATCGGCTTTATCGACGCGCTCGCGCAGGACGAGGAGCTTCTGGTGGAATATCGCGGCCTTTACGCCGCCTATGTGAAAATCCGACGCGCCCTGAATGAATTGCAGATGGACGAGGAGGAAAAGCTGCGCAAAATCGATTTGCTCCGTTTCCAGATCGACGAACTGGAGGCTGCAAACCTGCAAATCGGCGAGCGCGAAAAGCTAACCCAGGAGCGCACCCGCTGCCTGAATGCAGAAAAAATCCTGCAAAGCCTGCGCCGTGCCTATGACGCGATCAACGGCACAGAGGAGTCACTGGGCGCGTCACAGCTTTTGACGGACGCCGCAGCAGGGCTTCAGGATGCCGCCCGTTATTACGGAGCAATCGAAAGCACGGCGCAGGAGATGCTGGATCTCTCTTATAATCTGGAATCCTATGCCGACGAAATCCGCAACGCATTCGATACGCTCTCCTATGATCCTGGGGACTTGGAGCAGATCGAAGAGCGCCTCGACCTTTTGTACAAGCTTTCGCGGAAATACGGAGAGACGGAAGAGGAAATGCTCGCCTATCTGGAAAAAGCGCGGGCGGAACTCGACGAGATCACCTTTTCCGAGGAGCGCGTGCAGAAGCTCGATGAGGAGCGGCGGGAGATGGTGCGGAAAATCAAGGCTTTGGCGGCTACGCTTTCCGACGTCCGCCGGCAGGCGGGGGAGCGTTTCGCCAGGCAGGTAGAGGCCGAGCTCTCCTATCTCGATATGCCACATGTGCGCTTTATCGTCCACCATGAGCAGGTAAAGCCGGGGCCGAACGGCGCGGACGAGATCGAATTTTTGATCTCCGCCAATCCCGGTGAGCCGCCTCGCCCCTTGGCGAAAATCGCTTCTGGCGGTGAACTGTCCCGCATTATGCTGGCGATCAAAAACGTGCTTTCCGGCAGCGACGAAATTGGTACGTTGATTTTTGATGAAATCGATACCGGTGTCAGCGGCCGGGCGGCGCAGAAAATCGCGCTAAAATTGAAGCAGGTCTCCGCCGGACGGCAAGTCATCTGTGTGACGCACTTGGCGCAGATCGCGGCGCAGGCGGACTGCCATTTGTTGATCCAGAAGACGGTGCGGGACGATCAAACTTATACGCAGGTCGATGCGCTCGATTTCGAAGGACGCAAGCGGGAGCTTGCCCGCATCATGGGCGGCATGGACGAGATCACGCCCTTGCAGCTGCAGAGTGCGGAAGAGCTGCTGCGCGCAGCGGGGATCTCTGAATAACCAGAAAACCTCTTGACTTTTTTCCCCGCAGCGGTTATAATCCAGTCAACGGCTGAGATAAGAAGAAGTAGCGGCTCCCGTCCGGCACAGAGAGTTTCCGGCTGGTGGAAGGAAACGCGGGCGCCCTGTGAAATACATCTTTGAGCCGCAAGGCTGAACGGTTTTCTAGTAGGCCGCGCCGGCAGCGCCCGTTACAGCGCGAGGGTATTTATCGTTTTGCGAGCGTACCCGGTGAGGCCGCTTTCGTGAGAAAGCGGTAAATAGAGGTGGTACCGCGGTTTGTCCGCCCTCTGTAATTTGATTGCAGAGGGCGTTTTTCTTTGTCCTTCTGCATCGGAAAAATTTGGGGAGGTATTTAGAATGAGCGTATTTGACGAGCTGAAGGCGCGCGGCATGATCGCGCAGATGACCAACGAGGAAAAAATCCGGGAGCTGATGGAGACCCAGAAGATCAAATTCTATATCGGCTTCGACCCCACGGCGGACAGCCTACATGTTGGCCATTTCGTGCAGATCATGGTCATGGCGCACATGCAGCGCGCGGGCCATGTGCCGATCGCGCTGTTTGGCGGCGGCACGGGCATGATCGGAGATCCCTCCGGTAAGACCGATATGCGCAAAATGCTGACAAAGGAGACCATCCAGCACAATATCGATTGCTTCCAGAAGCAGATGTCAAAGCTGGTTGATTTTTCAGACGGCAAGGCGCTGATGGTCAACAATGCGGATTGGCTGCTGAACCTGAACTATATTGAGTTTCTGCGTGAGGTCGGCGTGCATTTCTCCGTCAACCGAATGCTGGCGGCAGAGTGCTACAAGCAGCGTTTGGAGCGCGGCCTGTCCTTCTTTGAGCTCAACTACATGATCATGCAGAGCTACGATTTCCTGGTGCTCAGCCGAAAATACGACTGCCAGCTTGAATTCGGCGGTGACGATCAGTGGAGCAACATCATCGGCGGCGTGGAATTAAACCGCCGCATGGATGGCCGCGAGGTCTGCGGTATGACCTTTAACCTTTTGCAGACAAGCGACGGCCGCAAGATGGGCAAGACCGAAAAGGGAGCGGTATGGCTCGATCCGGAGAAGACCAGCCCCTATGAATTCTATCAGTACTGGCGCAATGTCGACGACGCGGACGTGATCAATTGCATGAAGATGCTCACCTTTATCCCGCTCGATGAGATCGCTGAATATGAAAAGCTGGAAGGAAGTGCCCTCAACCAGGCAAAGGACAAGCTTGCCTTTGAGGTGACGAAGCTCATCCACGGCGAGGAAGAGGCGCTCAAGGCACAGTCCGCCGCAAAGGCGCTCTTCGGCAATAGCGCGGACACGGAGCATATGCCGACAACAGCCCTCAAAGCGGAGCAGTTTGCGGAGGATGGCACTATCACGGTGATCGATATCCTGGTTGCAGCCTCTCTTGCCAAATCGAAGGGCGAGGCCCGTAGGCTCATCGAGCAGGGCGGCATCACGGTGGATGACGAGCGCGTAACGAACATTGCAAAGGCCGTATCAAAAACAGATTTTGAAAAGGGCCACGTGCTTGTGAAGAAGGGCAAGAAGGTTTTCCATAAAATTGTGATCGAGTAAAGCGACGGCAGTCCGCAGAGAGACGGACTGCCCTTCGCTTTTGCAGATGTAGCATACTGAAAACAATTCGGTGCGGACTGCATGATGTTTGATCACCTGGGAATGGAGACCCATGTCACCAACGGAGTAAACAACTAAAAGGCGAAATTGGTTCGAAAATAAAGACAGAGAGTGGAATCATGCCACACTCTGCCTTTATTTCTTAATAGATTTATACATTGTCACTATGCATTTTCTTTGTGAATACAAGAATGGCGGCGGCAAAGATCACCACGGCGTAGCCCGCCACCCAGGCAAGCTCCGGCCAGATGCTGCCGTAGTCGCCTGCGAGGGCATACCGCCCCGCGTTGACCGCATGCACGAAGGGGAGAAGGTTTGCAATCGTTTGGAACGCCCCGCCGACCAGATTCAAGTCGAACCATGTCCCCGACAGCCAAGCGTTCAGATTCGTGAGCAGCGCGCCGCATACGCCGCCGACCTGCTTATCCGTAAACACGCTCCCGCAGAACAGGCCAATCCCGATGAACAGCAGCGCGGCGGGGAGGGATACAACGATCGCCAAAAGGATGCGTGCGCTGCATTCCAAGCCCAGTGGGATCGCCACTGCGAAGCACACCGCCATCTGCGCAATTGCTATCGGCACAAGCGGGGCCGTATAGCCTAGAATAAAGTGCCCCGCCGTCATGGGCGAAGCGAAAAGCCGCAGCATGAAAGCGCTGGTGCGGTCTTTTGCGATCAGCATGCCGGAGAAAAGAGAGATAAAGGATAAGCCGAACACCGCAATGCCCGGGGCTAATTTATCAATTGCAAAAGGCTCAACCGGGATATTGGACTGGATTAGGGATAGCAGCAGCAATACCAAGACAGGAAAGCCAAGCCCAAATGCCAGATTTAGCTTATCCCGCAGGATTTCCTTGGTGTTGCGAACAGAAAAGGAAAGCGTTTTCATATTGTTGCTTCTCCTTCGCTGCAAAGCGCGACAAATGCGTCTTCAAAAGAGGATGTATTTGCCGCCGCCATTAGCTCCTGTGCGGTTCCAACCGCTTTCAGTTTCCCCTTCGACAGAATGCCGATATGATCGGACAAAGCCTCTGCTTCCTCCAGATAATGCGTGGTTAAAATAATCGTAATTCTTCCTTTCAGCTTTTGAATGAGGCCCCATAGCTCCCGGCGGGCCAGTACATCCAGCCCAAGCGTCGGCTCGTCAAGGAAGAGAACCTGCGGCTCGGAGATCAAGGCCATTGCAATCGAGAGCCGCCGCTGCCAGCCGCCGGAGAGCGTTTTGGCCCGGCTTTTTGCAATTTCCTCCATGCCGAAGGCTGCGATGGTTTCCTGCGGAGAAACATTGATAATCTGTTTAACTTCATATGGCTGTGAAATAATGCTTTTTCCCATCAAGAGCGCGTCGCCGCTACTGGGCCGTAGCAGGCAGGAGAGCATTTTGATGGTAGTCGTTTTTCCTGCTCCGTTTACGCCGAGCAGGGCAAACAGCTCGCCCTGCCCGATGGTGAGATTCAGCGCATCCACGGCTATCTTATCTTGATATCGTTTGGTCAGTTTCACCGTTTCAATTGCTTTTATCATCTTCATTGCCCTCCTGCACTTCACGGATTGCACGGGCAAAGGTGATCGAATCTTCTTCCGTATGTTCCGGATAAATTTCTTTTGCTTTGCCGGCAAAAATAGCGTCCGCGATTTTGGCAAATACACCATAGCGTTCAATTGCGATTCCTTTTTGGGCATCCGCCAGCAGGAGAAGGGTATCGCCGGGGTTAATCTGAAACATATCCCGCACTTCTTTGGGAATGACGATTTGCCCTTTGGGACCAACTTTAACAGAGCCCATGTATTTATCGTTTCCTTTGAGTTTGCTTCCCATCATGACATCTCCTTGGTAATAAAAGTATAACTTGTATAACAAATAATACTGTATGCTTTGGGTTTTGTCAAGAGAAAACTGCGAAAGGATATTGTCCCAATTCCCTGCCGCCGTATGTCAAAACATTCATAAATTCCAAGTCCTCCAGGGTAACGAAGCTGAACGCAGCATATAAAAGGAAAAGGCAGGAAACAGGAGTATCGCCTACGATCATAAAAACAAGCGTCAGGATTTTGGGGAGCGTCCAGCGGATACCGTTTTGGGAGAAAGCGACGATAAGCATAACAATGCCCTCCAGATTTGGAGGCGAGAATTTGAAAAATTTCACTGCGCGGGCCTACGAGCATGCGGTCGAATAAACGTGCGGCACAACGCCCGCAAGCACCGCCGCACAGTACTGCATTCCATTGGAAATTGGACGCGCAGAAGCGAAGCATATTTCCGGATTGTATCTGCTCAGGATACACGTTGCGTAGCTTTTCGGAATCCGGGTTGAGAAACGGAAAGAAGTTTGTCCTGCTTGAACCACCGTACAAAACATGCTATATTGAAACTGATGAAATAGAAAGGCGGCGGTAAGCCCATGCAGTTTTAGAATCGACGAAAATCTGATTACATTTGCAGAATCAGCAGCCTCCTCAGGCTGCTAATCCTATGCGACTAAAATGAGTGGGGAGGAATGAAAAGTATGTGTTTCTTTTCACGCCAGCGTATGCCGGAGGAAGTGCCGCTGCCTGCCTTTGTCAGTGCTATTATAGTAGCAGCAGGCCAGTCAACACGCATGGGGGGAGAAATCAGCAAGCAATTTTTGTTGATCGACGGCGTACCGGTTATTGTGCGCACGCTCAAGGCGTTTGAATTGGCAGGCAGTGTCCATGAGATCGTGATTGCTGCGCGGGAGGAGGATATTCCGCAGATGTACGCGCTGGTTCAAGACTATGAGATCACAAAGGTCAAGCAGATCGTAACCGGCGGCGAAACGCGTCAGGAAAGCGTTTTCCATGCAATTGCACAGACGGATGAACAGGCAGATTTCCTGGCTATTCACGACGGTGCGAGGCCTCTGGTCCGCCCACAGGAGATCGATCAGGTGGTAGAAGCTGCTGTTGAACACGGTGCAGCGGCTCTGGGCGTCCCGGTAAAAGATACGATCAAACGGATCGATGAAAACGGAAAAATTTTGGAAACGCCGGAACGCAGCGCCCTCTGGGCTGTGCAAACGCCGCAGGTCTTTTCCCGCACGCTGTATCTGCGTGCGGTAGAGCAGGCAGGGGAAACGGCCGCCAACCTGACGGACGATTGCCAGCTGATCGAGCGGACGGGCGACCCCGTCTATCTGGTGCAGGGAGCCTATTCCAACCTGAAGATTACGACGCCGGAGGATGTGTACGCGGCGGAAGGTATTTTAAAATCTACTGAGGACTTTTATGCATAAAGGGATTACCTTTTCAAAAAGAGGGATTCTTTTTCAGAAAGGAAGCTGAAATGGATGAGAATCGGACATGGATATGACGTACACCGTCTTGTAGAGGGTAGAGAGCTGATGATCGGTGGTGTGCACATCCCGCACGAAACAGGGCTTTTGGGACATTCGGATGCCGATGTGCTACTGCACGCTATCTCCGACGCGCTGCTCGGTGCGGCGGCTTTAGGGGACATTGGTGCGCTTTTTCCGGACACGGATCCGCAATATGAAGGGGCCGACAGCTTAAAGCTTTTATCACGCGTCGCGCAGGCGCTTGCGCAGGCGCATTACAGAATCGTGAATATCGATGCAACCGTTCTCGCGCAGGCGCCGAAATTAAACCCATTCATTCCGGACATGCGGCAAAAAATTGCGGAAGCCTGTAGTATGGAGGTTACTATGGTCAGCGTGAAGGCAACCACCGAGGAGGGCCTCGGTTTCACCGGATGTAAGGAGGGCATTGCGGCCCACGCTGTCTGCCTGATTGAAGAGCAGTAAGGCTTTATTTTTAAAGGACACGAAGCAGTCATTTCGCATAGGATGGTACGAAACGAGGTGACTGTATATGGGACAGCCAAATTTTCTAGTCTGTTCAATCACACACGCGGAAAAAGGGGTCCGTCTCTTAAATGAAAACGGATTCCGCGCACATTATAAAAGAACGCCCGATCCAAATTCTGAGGATGGGTGCTGTTATACAATTTACGTGACCAAAGGAGACGCGTCTGAAGCCCTTGCGATTCTTCGGGAAGGCCATGTCAGATTGACCGAGAATCTGGGAGGCGGCCAGAAGTCATGATTTATTTTGACAATGCCGCAACGACCTACCCAAAGCCACGGATCGTGCGGGAGGCAATGGCCAGAGCACTCGTGGAATATGGCGCGAATCCCGGGCGCTCCGGGCATACGATGTCTTTGCGTACTGCTGGCCGCATTTACCGGTGCCGGGAGCAGGCCGCAGCACTGTTTGGCCTGCGGGAGCCTGAGAATGTGGTTTTCACGCTCAATTGCACACATGCGATCAATACGGTCCTGCATGGTATTCTGAAGCGTGGAGATCATGTCGTAACCTCCGATCTGGAGCACAATGCAGTAATGCGTCCTCTTTACAAGCTTGCCGGGGACGGTGTAATTTCCTATAGCACGGCGCATGTATGTGAGGGTGATTTTGAGAAGACGCTGGCTAATTTTCGAGAGCAGATTAAGCCGAATACCCGCATGATCATCTGCATGCATGCGTCCAATGTATTTGGAACCGTTCTGCCGATTGAAGATATCGCCAGGCTTGCGCATGAGCACGGCCTGCTTTTTGTAGTGGATGCGGCACAGAGCGCAGGGGGGCTCCCGATCGATATGGGAAAAACAGGGATCGACTTTCTCTGCCTACCTGGTCATAAGGGGCTCTATGGCCCTATGGGGACGGGCTTGCTGCTGTGTGCGGATGGAGAAGCAGTCCGTCCGCTGATGGAAGGCGGAACTGGCAGCCTGTCCGCACATCTTTATCAGCCGTCTATTCTGCCGGATAAGCTGGAAAGCGGGACGGGAAATACCCCCGGCATTCTGGCCCTGTCTGCCGGACTTGATTTTGTCAAAACGGTCGGAATCGGCAGCATTGCGGAGCACGAGCTTTCTCTCATGCAAACGCTTTATGATGCCCTGGCTGCGACGGAGAACGTACGCCTTTATACGCACAGGCCGGAGCAGGGGAAGCATGTCCCGCTGCTTTCTTTCAATATGGCGGACCTGCACAGCGAGGAAACTGCCGCCCGATTGAATCAGGATGGAATTGCCGTACGCGCCGGTCTGCATTGTGCTCCATGTGCACACAAGGCCTATGGGACCTCTGAAACGGGAACCGTGCGTATCGCGCCGTCTTATTTTACCAGCAAAAAAGATCTGTATGAACTGATAAAATCTGTCCGAAAAATTGCAAAAGGACCGAAAACGTGATATGATAAAAAAGAATAGATTCATGCGGCTATGATGAATCGGCAGCGGCGGGGAATTTCCATGCCGCCGCTGTATTTATTTTGCGCTTGATTATGTAGAAAAAAGACGTTTTATTTTGGTGCACAGGGCACGGAAGGGCGCGGTTTATGCTATGGAGATAGAACAAATCAAAACCTTTTTCACACAGCTTTGGAGCGTAATCTCGACATTTTGGAACTCCGGATTTTTAAAGCTGTGTTCCAATGTCCTGGATATTGTTCTCGTGGCTTTTATCGTTTATCATGCCATTAAGCTCATCCGGGAAACTCGCGCGATCCAGTTGCTTAAGGGCATCCTTCTTCTGGCAGTTCTGTACGTAGTAGTCAATTTATTGAAGATGGAAGCCATGATGTTTCTCCTGCAAAAAGTATTTGAATTTTCCGTGATCGGTCTTCTGATTTTGTTTCAACCGGAATTGCGCCATGCGCTGGAGAGTATGGGACGCAGTAAATTCGGCGTTTTCAATCCGTTTTCCGGAAAGGGCGGCCAGGAGCTCAGACGCCGCGAGCTGATGCAGGCAGGAATTGATGGCGTTTGCCGCGCATGCTCCGACATGAGCGATAAAAGAATCGGCGCACTGATCATCTTTGAACGCGTTACCATGCTCGGTGAAATCGCAAAAACCGGCACAACGGTAGACGCTCTTGTCTCTCCGGAGCTGATCGGGAATATCTTTTATCCCAAGGCGCCGCTGCACGACGGAGCCGCCATTATCCGCGACGGACGCGTCTGCGCCGCCGGCTGCATCCTCCCGCTCACGCAAAATAATGCTGTGAGCAGCGAGCTTGGCACCCGGCATCGCGCGGCGCTTGGCATGAGCGAGCAGAGCGATGCAATCATTGTGGTCGTCTCAGAGGAGAGGGGATCGATTTCGATTGCCCATGACGGCGTTCTACTGCAGGATATTTCCGATGGCGACCTGCGCGAAAAGCTGCAGAAATATCTGATCATACAGCCGGAGCAGCCAGGTGAAATCAGCCGGACTTTCAAGCGCATTGCCGGGAGGATCAAGCATGAAAAAGATCATAAAGAAAAATAGACAAAAAATCGATTTCCGTGAGCTTTTCAGCAACAATCGTTTTGTGCTTCTGTTTTCGATTGTATTGGCGTTTGTCATCTGGGTTGCCATTTCAATGACGGCAAGCCCGGAAGAGTCTTATACGGTTGAAAACGTACCAGTGGATTTCAGCCTGAAAGGCAGCCTTCCGGAGCAATTAGGCCTACAGGCTTTTGGTAATACGGATTTTAAAGTAGATGTGGTCGTATATGGGAAACGATATATCGTTTCCAGCCTAAAGCCGGAGGACATCAAAGTGACGCCGGACTTGAGCTATGTCAGTTCCTCCGGGAAAAATGATGTGACGCTGGTAGCCAAGCCGGCAAGTGATAGCGCTGATTTTACGATCAACTCCCTGTCCCAAACAAAGGTACAGGTTTATTTCGATACCTATAAAGAGGTTTCTTATCCGCTTGAACCGGATATTGTCGCAGAAAAGGTAATCCCAGACAAGGGATATATTCAGGAATCCATCTATCCTTCCATTAGCAATGTAACGGTCTCCGGGCCGACGACAGAGGTCAATAAGGTCAGCAAGGTAGTAGCGCGTGTTTCTCTCTCCGAGCCGCTGACTACGACGACAACGCTGGAAGCACAAATCACCCCAATCAGCGAATACGGCGGCGTGCCGCAATATCTGGACATCAATCATGGGCAGACAAAGGTTACGCTGACCATCAAAGTGTTAAAACTAAAGGAGCTCCCGGTTACGGTATCCTATATCAATGAGCCGCTTGCCTATGTCAGCCATCCTTTGCCCGTTACGATCACGCCTTCCCGTGTTACCGTGGCGGCCGAAGAGGCGGATATCGATGCCATGGAGTCCTTCTCCGTTGGTACAATCGATTTCAATGAGCTTGGCATGATTCGTCACACCTTTTCCTTCCCCGCCTCCGCCATCAAGGAGGTGACTGTGGTAGACGACAATGTTAAAAACTTCACAGTAGTAATCGACGCACGGGATAAGACGTCGCAAACCTATACAGTCTCCAAGAACAATATCACAATGCTGAATGTGCCCGATGAATTTGAAGTGACTGCACTTGAGGACATTTCAAACGTTACGATTATCGGCCCAAAGAGCTCTATCGACGCTTTGAATGCAGACGGGATTTATGCCGAGGTTGATTTGAGCACCATTTCCATCGCACCGGGTCGTCAGGAGGTGACCGCCAGGGTTTTTGTCAGGAGTTTCAATGATTGTTGGGCGTATAAAACCTATAAAGTGCCGATCCAGATCACAGCGAAATCGAAATAATATCAGCGATTGTATCGAAAGGAGCGTGAGCGGCGGTCGTGAAAAAACATTTACTTTCCTGCATTGCATTGGCGCTTGGTCTTGTTTTTCTGTTCAGCGGCTGCTCGCTGCGTTTTACAGCTTTGCCGAACCTGCTGCGTCCCCCAAAACTGGCAGGAGATTATGAAGGGCTTCAGGAGGCCTTTGAAGATTCTGTCGGGAAAAATTTTTCATTAAAAACGCCTATTTCTGGGGATTATCGTTCTGCGTTCGTCATGTATGATGTGGACAATGACGGTGAAGACGAGGCATTTGTTTTTTACACACAAAATAAGGATCAGTCCACGGTCCGCCTGCATTTTATGGACAGTGAAAACGGGAGATGGACTTTTCACTATGATTTTCCCGGTGCAGGAAGCGACGTTTATTCTGTGTTTTTTGCCGATATGAATGACGATGGCTTTTCCGAGCTCATCGTTGAATGGAACCTGTTTGACAGCAAGGAAAGCAAAGTGCTGACCGTTTATCATTACGATCATACCGAAAATACGCCTTCCATCAATACGCTGGCGCGGGAGGCCTGTACCGCCATGCTACCCATTGATATGGATAATGATGGTTGTAAAGAGATCTTTCTGATCGCCCCGGAAGCGACAGGTACGGTGCGCAGAACGGTTGGGAAATTGCTGAAGATGACAAACGAGTCCATTTCGGTTGTCAGTAAGGTGACGCTCGACCCCAAAGCGATCAATTACGTATCTTTAAAAAGCGAAAATCTAGGGATTCAATATCCCGTCAAGATTTATATAGACGCGAATGTCAGCGCGACCTCTATGATCACGGAGATTGTCTATTGGGACAACAGTGCAAAAAAATTGATTGCTCCTCTCTTCGATGAGAAAAAAGGAGTCAATCTCGTGACACGGCGCAATGAACCGATTGCCTCGCGCGATATCAACAATGATGCCATCATTGAAATCCCTATTCAAACTGTGCTTCCGGACAGCGGGTATGCCAGCACAGATATCCTTCCTCAGGACAGCGATGGGGCCGGCCAGACGGACGTCGACGCTGCACAGAAGCTTTATCTGACAAAGTGGGTACAATTTCAGGGCAATGGTTCGCGGGAGATGAAAGTCGTCTCCTATAGTTCCATCAACTATTCCGATGGATATATGTTTTTGTATCCCGACAAATGGATTGTCGACGAAGAAAATCCAAGGGTCACAATCATCAGCAACCAGAAGGAGAGGCGCTGGACCTTTTTTGCCAGAGAAGGCGGGAAAACGGGGGAGGCATTGTTTAATATTTTAACAATTCCGACTGACCAGTGGGCTAAAAATCCCAATGCGGATTATACACTGCTCAAAGAAAATGGCAGTGTCGTATATGTTGGTCGTTTATCAAGTGCTGCTTCGCAATACGGCATTGATTTTGACCAGTTAAAATCAAGTATCTCTGTGATCGAATAGAAGCGCAAGGAGGAGACGGTGGAATGAAAACAGTTCTTGTCGCGGAAGACGAAGTTTCCATCCGGGACTTTATCGTGATCAATCTGCAGCGCAGCGGATATGAAGTTTTAGAGGCAGGAGATGGCTTGGAAGCCCTGCATATTTATGACGGAAGAAACGGCGATATCGATGTGGCGCTGCTGGATATTATGATGCCACAGATGGACGGCCTGGAGCTTTGCAAGCAGCTACGCGCGCGCAGTCCGCTCTTGGGTATCATTATGCTGACGGCCCGCACACAAGAAATGGATAAGGTGACCGGCCTTTTGGTGGGCGCCGATGATTATGTGACCAAGCCGTTTTCCCCTTCGGAATTGATGGCACGCGTCGATGCGATTTACCGCCGTGTTGAGATGAGCAAAGCATCTTCCGATCCAAAAACACAGGACGACACGATCACATTGGGAGAATTCGTATTAAATCCGCGCAATCGAACGCTTACAAAAAGAGGGAATTTTATCGATCTGACGCAGGTGGAATTCCAGATCATAGAGTGTTTCTTCCAAAATCCCGGCGCAGCGCTGGACAGGACGGATATCTTGAACCGCGTTTGGGGCAGCTCCTATTTTGGCGAAGAAAAAATCGTAGACGTCAATATCCGCCGTCTTCGTATGAAAATCGAGGACGAGCCGTCCAATCCCAAGCATCTTGTGACGATTTGGGGGCTCGGTTATAAGTGGGTCGTCTAAAGGCAGTGTCAAGTCAATATGAGGAAAAGGAGATGAGGAACGATGCATTTCAATGGTATTACAAAGCGCTGGGTCCTCAATACATTAGGTGTTATTTCCGCCCTTCTTCTTTTGGTCTCCATTATTGCTTCCATTGCGATCCATTTCTATTATTATGAATATGTGGAAATGACACTTAACTCCCGCGCAGACGACTCCGTCTCCAACTTCTTTAGCCTTTACGGCAATACAGTCGAGCAGTTCGAGAGCCGCGCGCGCGAATTTATAGAGGGCTTCAAGGCAAAGGATATCATGGAGGTCTGGGTCATTGATAAGCAGGGGAATGTGATCATTTCTTCGAGCGGTTTCCCAGTCAATGATCCGCCAGAGATGCCGGATTATCAGGAAGCTCTGCAATCGACGAAAAGCGACACAGCACGCTGGACCGGAAAACTGCCGTCTGGGGAAAAGGTTATGGCGCTGACGCAATTGCTCGGGGAAAACAGCGGGGCCGTCCGCTATCTGATTTCCCTTGAGGAAGTAGACAGCCAGGTTTCCACGTTTATTCTTCTGATCTTTTTTGTCTGCCTTCTGGCGATCGCCCTGGTCGCAATGTCGGGCTCCTTCTTTATTCAATCGATCGTCAAGCCAGTCATGCAAATCAATGAAGCGGCCCAAAAATTTGCGCACGGGGACTTCAGCACCCGCATCGACAGCCACCATTACAATGACGAAATCAGTGAATTGGGGGAGACCATCAACTATATGGCTTCGGAACTGAGCGAGGCTGACCGGGTGAAGAACGATTTTATCTCCACGATTTCTCACGAGCTGCGCACCCCGCTGACTGCAATCAAGGGATGGGGCGAAACACTGCTGCAGGTGGGCGATACAGACCCCACGCTTCTGTCGAAGGGCATGCAGGTGATCATCGATGAATCAGGCCGCCTGACCGGGATTGTCGAAGAGCTTCTGGATTTTTCCCGCATGCAGAGTGGAAAGCTCAGCATGCGTTTGGAGAAAATCGACGTATTGGCAGAGCTGGACGATGCTGTTTTCGTTTTCCGCGAACGTGCCCTGCGGGAAGGCATTGAGCTGATCTACAATGTTCCGCATCTGCCTGCTCCGATGAACGGGGACGCCAATCGGATCAAGCAGGTGTTTGTCAATATTTTGGACAACGCTTTTAAATATACAGAACAAGGCGGCAAGGTGATCGTTGTTGCCAACATCATCGACACAACGCTTGAAATCATGGTAGGCGATACCGGCTGCGGCATTCCGGAGGAGGATCTGCCACATGTAACGGAGAAATTTTATCGTTCCTGCGTCTCAGCCCGCGGCTCCGGGATTGGGCTTGCCGTAGTCGATGAAATCATAAAGCTGCACCATGGTACCTTGAAAATCAACAGTGTAGTAGGAGAGGGAACGACGGTTTCCGTGCTGTTGCCGATCGAACCGGTCGTCCTCACTGATGAAAGGAGCTCACAGAATGGGTGATGAAAAAAAGCGGGCTGTGCATAAAACGTCCGTTGGCGGGCAGGCCCTGATTGAGGGAATTATGATGCGCGGACCGCGCGGAGCGGCGATGTCCGTCCGTCTTCCGGATGGAACGATCGACACAGAGTACAAGGACTACAGGCAGATCAAGGACAAAATCAAGTTTTTAGGCTGGCCGATCATCCGCGGCGTCGTCAGCTTTATTGAATCCATGATATTCGGCTATAAATGCCTGATGGAATCTGCGGAAAAATCCGGATTGGACACAGAGGAGGTCAACGAAGAGGAAATGTCCAAGCTGGACCGCTGGATTTCCGATCATTTTGGGCCGAAGATGATGGCGGTTATTTCCGCTGTTGCAATGGTGCTTGGCCTTTTGCTTGCGTTCGCGCTATTTTTCTACTTACCCGCCCTGATTTTTGACGGGCTGAATTCCCTGACAAAGGGCGGAATTTTACCCTTAAAAGGGTTAATTGAGGGCATTATGCGCATTCTAATTTTCATCGCTTATATTGCGCTTGTTTCGCAGATGAAGGATATCAAGCGCGTGTTCAGCTATCACGGCGCAGAACATAAAACGATCTTCTGCTATGAGCACGGTGAAGAGCTGACCATTGAAAATGTGCGCAAACAGAGCCGTTTCCATCCGCGCTGCGGCACAAGCTTTATCTTTGTGATTCTGATTATCAGCATCCTGGTGGCCTCTCTGCTGATTCTGATCTTTCCAGCGCTCGGTAACCCGGAAAACCGGATTCTCTGGATGTGCATCAAAATTCTCACCCTGCCTGTCACAATGGGTTTTGGCTATGAGTTTATTCGTTACGCAGGAAGGCATGAGAATTTGCTTACCAAGATCCTTTCCGCGCCCGGCCTGTGGATGCAGCGCCTGACGACGAAGGAACCGGACGACAGCATGATCGAGGTTGGCATCACCGCCTTCCAGGCGGTTATCACGGACAATCCGGAGGACGATGCCATTTGATCACCTATCAGTCCCTTTACCGGGAAGCAGTGCAAACGCTTCGGCATGCGGATAATCCGGATGCAGCCTTTGATGTGCGTTGTTTGATGGAGAAAATCTTTGGATTGGATCGCACGGCTTTGTCCCTTTACGGTGATCACCTGCCGGATGAAAAAAGGGAGCGCCGCTTCCGAGAGTTACTATGCCGAAGGGCCTCTGGAGAACCGCTTCAGTATCTCATCGGGGCGTGGGACTTTCTGGATGAATCCTTCCAAATCGGACCTGGCGTGCTCATTCCGCGTCCGGAAACAGAGCTTTTGGCCCAGATTGTTCTTGACGGTATGCAGCAGATCAACAATCCGGTTGTGCTCGACCTGTGTGCCGGCAGCGGTTGCCTGGGCCTGAGCATTGCCAAACGCCGGCTGGATGCACAGGTGTTTCTGCTGGAGAAATCTCAGGCTGCCTTCTCATACTTGTTGCGCAATACAGAACGCATTGCAAAACGCAATTCATATCCGGTGATGGGCGATCTGATGGATGGGTTTGAACACTTTGACTTTCCGTTGCCGCAGGTTATGGTCTCCAACCCGCCTTATATCAAATCAGGCGAAATCGCAGGCCTGCAGCAAGAGGTGCAGCAGGAACCGCATATGGCGCTCGACGGCGGGGAAGATGGGCTTCTGTTTTATCGGGCTTTGGCGGATCTATGGCTTCCCTTTTTAGGCGGCGGTCTGATCGCCGTGGAATGCGGAGAAGGGCAGGCGGAGGAAATCCAAGAGCTCTTCCAAAAGGCAGGAATCCAAACGCAGACACATCCGGATTACAGCGGAATTCCGCGAATCGTGGCGGGATGGAAAACGTCCGGCGCTTTCATATGAAAATTTACATTTTATCTGTTGACGCGCCTGTCATTTTAGGATACCCTTAATAGGGAATCATTCCAATTTGAGGAGTCGAATACATGATACTTGATTATATCCGCAGCGGCGACTGGATGAGCGTAATGGTTGGACTGTGTGTTTCTGTGTTTGTCGTTTTCTGCACGCTTCCGATCCATGAATATGCACATGCATGGATGTCTACCCGGCTGGGGGATGATACGGCGCGGCTGAGCGGAAGACTGACGCTCAATCCCTTGGCGCATATTGATCCCATTGGCGCGCTGATGATTCTGCTGCTTGGCTTTGGCTATGCCAAGCCGGTACCGGTCAACATGCGCAATTTCAAAAATCCCAAGCGGGATATGGCTTTGACAGCACTGGCCGGCCCAGTGTCCAATCTTCTGATGGCATTCTTTTTCCTGATCATTTATAATATTTTCGGCCTGTTTGTATCCGGTGGAAACACCATCATTTTGATTACCCTGAATTTCTTTCGCCTGGCCGCTATCATCAATGTCAATCTCGCCGTCTTCAATCTGCTTCCGATTCCGCCGCTGGACGGCTCACGGATTTTAGGATTGATTTTGCCGGATCGTATCTATTATAAAGTCATGCAATACGAGCGCATCATCATGATCGTTGTGCTGGCGCTCCTTTTCTTCGGCGTTCTCAGCTGGCCGCTGAACTTTTTAAGCAGCATCGTTTTAAAGGGATTGGCCTTTCTGGCAGGGCTTCCTTTTTTACCGTTCCATTGAGAGAGGAGTGTATCTCAATGGAAAAAATTTCGTACAAGCTCCCTGTCTTTGAGGGGCCGATGGACCTGTTGCTTCATCTCATCAGCAAGCACAAGTTAAATATCTACGATATCCCGATCCTTGAGTTGGTCGAGCAGTATGTAGATGCCGTCCGGCAGATGCAGGAGGAGGATATGGAGGTGGCGAGCGAATTTCTGGAAATGGCGGCGCGCCTAGTCTATATGAAAACAGTTTCCCTGCTCCCGGTTCACGAGGAAGCAGACCAGCTCAAAAAGGAGTTGACCGGCGAACTGCTCGAATACCGGGACTGTCAACTCATGGCGCAGAAGCTCGCCGCGCATACAGACGGTTTTGACCACTATACCAGAGAACCGCAGGTATTTGAAGCTGATACCACCTATACACGGCTGCACGAGCCAGAGGAGCTCCTGCGCGCATATCTATCCGCTGTGGGCAAGGGCAAGCGCAGGTTGCCGCCGCCCGTAGAATCCTTTACGGCGATCGTCTCCCATAAGATCGTGTCCGTTGGTTCCAAGGTTGCGTTTATCCTGCGCCGCCTGATCCGCGGGCAGAAGCAGCGGCTGGGTTCCTTTTTTGAGATCGCGCCCTCGCGCTCCGATATGGTGGCCACCTTTCTTGCCATGCTGGAGCTCATGAAGGCGAGACGGGTGCGCGTGGACGGCGACGGTGAGGGTGCACAGGTGCTTTTGCTGCGGCATTCTGAAAAGCAGGCACATTTCTTTGAGGCAGAGGAGGCGGAACATCTTTGAATGCCAAACAAATTCAGGCCGCCGCTGAGGCTGTCCTCTTTGCGGCTGGGGAACCGCTGGAATTATCCCGTCTGGCGCAGGCGCTGGAGGTTAACGAAGGGCTGATGGAACAAATTTTAAAAAATTTGGAGGCTCAGTTGGATGAGCGCGGCAGCGGACTTTGTCTGCTTCGCCTGGGGGACCGGTATCAGCTCTGTACGCGCACAGATTTTGCCCAAAGTGTGCGTCAGGCACTGGAAATCAAGCGAAATGCTCCGTTATCCCAGGCGGCGTTTGAGGTCTTGGCGGTGGTTGCCTATAACCAGCCGGTCACAAAATCCTTTGTGGAGCAGGTGCGCGGCGTCGACTGCTCCGGCGTTGTCAATACGCTTTGTCAAAAGGGCCTTTTAGAGGAGAAGGGGAGATTGGAGCTCCCGGGGCGACCGCTCCTTTATGGTACGACGGCGGAGTTTTTACGCTGCTTCAGCTTTTCCTCGCTGGAGGATCTTCCGCCACTTCCCAATGAACAGGCAGCAGAAGCAAAGGTAGAAGGGTCTGAGCCAGAGGGCGCCGGCGAAAATGCGCTCTTATCAACACAGGAAGGGGAGGTGGGCATTTGATTGTTCTCTACATATTGCTGGCCATCATCGCGCTGATCGTATTGGCCTTCAGCTTCCGGCTGACGCTTCAGCTGGATTACCACGATATCATGGAGCTGGAAGTCCGTTATCTATTCCTAAAGTTTAAGCTTCTTCCTTGGGAAAAGAAAGAGAAAGCGCCAAAGGAAAAGAAGCCGGTGCAGGAAAAGAAAGAACCGAAAGAAAAGAAGCCAAAGGAAAAGCCGGCGAAGCCCAATCCGCTCAAAACCTTTTGGCATAATGAGGGCGTTGACGGTGTGATTGCCCTGCTCAAAGAGACGGCTGCTATTGTATCCGGCATGTTCCGAAGTGTTTTTAAGCATGTGATCATTGACAAGCTGTATCTGCAAATGTATATTGGTTCCGGGGATGCAGCACAGACAGCAACTGACTATGGAAAGGTCTGTGCGGAAATCTTTCCGGCGCTTGGAACCATTTGCTCCATTATGAAAGTCAGGAAATATGACGTCGATATTTCTCCCGATTTTTTGGCGAATCAAAATGAAACAGAATTGCATACGGTCGTTACGCTGCGTCCGATTTTTGTCACAAATGCAGCGGTTGTTATGCTCGTAAAGCTTCTGTTTAAGGTCGTTTTCAAAGTGCTTTTTTCAAAACCCGATAAAAGCAGTGAAAATAGAATTGAAATCAAACAAGGTGGTGCTTCTTCATGAAAGAACAATCTGCAGCTGGTATCTTAGAAACAACCATTGAAAAAATCCGCGAGCTGGTCGATGTCAGCACGATCATCGGCGATCCGATGTATCTCGAAGGCGGGATGACGATCATTCCGGTCTCCAAGGTGACCTATGGCTTTGCCTCTGGTGGCTCCGATTTTCCCTCTAAAACCAATGCACAGCTTTTCGGCGGCGGCGGCGGCGCAGGCGTGACGATTACGCCGGTTGCATTCCTGATCGTCAGCGACGGCGAGGTTACGCTCAAACATATCACGGCCTATGACAATGCGGCGGAACGTGTCGTCAATCTGGTGCCTGAGATGTTCGACAAGGTCACGAGCGTTGTCAATAAAGCCATGAAGAAAAAGGAAGCGCAGGCGGAGGCTGAACAGGCCGCTGCTGTAGACGTTACCGTAGAAGAAACGAAATAATGCGTTCATACGGCGAAGCACGGCGGTACTTTGAGGGCAAAAACCCTACCAGCCTTGTTTGTCCGGGCATCTTTTTCTAAAATTGAATTGATTTTTTTGCCACCGCCTGCATACCTATAAACCATGGCAGGTGGTGGCTTTGTTGAACGAAACGAAAAATCGATCCCGATTCCGTAAATACATGATCCCGCTTCTTTTATGCGGCGCCTTCTTATTTTTCAACGGCATTCATGCCCAGGCAGCACAGGAGCCCCCAAGTGTATCTGCGCAGTCGGCCGCGCTGCTCGTTGCCGATACGGGCGAATTTTTGTTTGAAAAAAACGCGAAGCAGCAGCGCGGTATGGCGAGTACGACAAAGATCATGACGTCGCTCTTGGCTGTGGAGGAGGGCACGCCGAACCGTGTCATTACCGCAACAGAGGCCATGGTCCGGGTAGAGGGCACCTCCATCGGTCTGCAGGCGGGAGACAAGATTACGCTTCGCAATCTGATTTATGGCATGCTCCTCGAATCCGGCAATGATGCTGCCAATGCAACAGCAATCGCGCTGGCAGGCTCCGCGGATCAATTTGCTCAGAGAATGAATGCGCGTGCGCAGGAAATCGGCATGACCAACACGCATTTCGTCACGCCGTCTGGGCTGGATAATCAGGAGCATTATTCCTGTGCACATGATATGGCCCTATTGGGTGCGGAAGCAATCAAAAATCCGGAATTTGCCGCCGTCTGCGCCACAAAAAGCATCCGCGTCGCTTATGGGAATCCGGAATATCTGCGCACGCTGTCAAACCATAATCGTCTGCTGTCCGCCTATGGAGGCTGTATCGGCATCAAAACAGGGTTTACCAAGAAAAGCGGCCGTTGCCTGGTGTCGGCCGCGCGTCGCGATGGCGTCACGCTTGTGGCCGTAACCCTCAATGCACCGAATGATTGGGATGATCATAAGAAGCTGTTTGATTATGGATTTTCCATGGTGGAAAATGTAAAACTGGACGACGGATTTTCAGGCATCCAGCTCAAGGTGGTTGGCGGAATGAGCCGCACAGTTCCAATTGAATGCGCAATCACACCATGCCTTGCCGTTTCTTCTGCGCCTGTTGATATCCGCCGAGAAGTCCTTTTGGAGCCTTTTGTTTACGCACCCGTTGAACGGGGGAGAATCGTAGGGGAGGCACGGTATTATCAGGGAGACAAACTGGTTGCCTGCGTTCCTCTGGAAACTGCCAAAGCCGTAAAAAATATTGATATCCCGCAATTGCCAGAGGAGCCTGTTCCAAAAAAGAAGGGACTATGGGATCAAATCAAAGAATGGTTTTCCACCCATATAAGGAGAGAAACAAAAAAATGACTGATGAGAAAATCAGGCTGCAAAAATACTTGTCGGAATGCGGGATCGCGTCACGTCGCAAAAGCGAAGCCCTGATTGAAGAGGGGCGCGTAAAGGTCAACGGCGTCCGAGCACAGATTGGAGATAAAATCGACCCTAAACGGGATACGGTCTCTGTCAATGGCCGCAAAGTTATCAGGGAGCAAACGCTTTGCTATCTGATGCTGCATAAGCCACGCGGGTTTATTACGACCATGAGCGATGAAATGAATCGCAAATGCGTCGCGGAATTGGTTCAGGACTGCGGAATGCGTGTTTATCCCGTCGGACGGCTGGACCGGGAGTCAGAGGGCCTGCTGCTCCTGACAAACGACGGGGAATTCGCCAATGCAATGATGCATCCCAAACGACACGTCCCTAAAACCTACCGCGTTACGGTCCGTCCCAGCATCACAGATGAGCAGATCACGCAGATGACTATGGGGCTTATGCTGGAGGGCCGCATGACCGCGCCGGCCGACGTGCATGTGGTTACGAAAGAGGAGGGCCGTGTTGTGCTCGAAATTGTCCTTTACGAAGGGCGAAATCGGCAGATCCGTAAGATGTGTGAGCAGCTTGGCCTGGAGGTGGCCAGACTCAAGCGGACAGCTGTGGGGCCGGTCAAACTTGGCATGCTGCCACAGGGAAAATGGCGTGAACTGACACAGGATGAAGTGAATAAGCTGATGAATGCGGCGAAGATAAATCAAAATGAAAAAAATATAAATAAATGAGATCAGCCTGATTGTCTTCCTGTTGTCTTCCTGATAATGATACGAAAACTTGTAAGTTAAAAAATGAACCGTCCAGCGAAAAAGGCGATCGCTGGACGGCTTTTCTAAAAAAAGGAAATGTGATATCATAAAATACAAAGGAAGGAGGAAAGGCTTGATTTGGAGTCTCTCGAACGATCGTTAAGCAATTATACAAAATAAATATTCTTTGCTCATATTATCCCGGCCATAAGGTCGGGTTTTTTTATTTGCTTCTAAGCTCATCTTCCATTTGAACCTTTTCTATAAGAGAAATTTGATGATTATACCAGCGCACTAGATTCCGCTCTCGGGGGCCAGTAGCACCGCCGATTGATAATGCAGCGAATCCTCCAATTAAAAACCACAAGTTATATTCTGATGCTTTAAATGCGAAAATGAAAAGGATGGCGGCAAGGATAATGAATCCCAACCTTATTAGTTTGTATGTCCTTCTTTTCTTTTTGTAAATAGCTTCAATTTCTTTTGCTTTTTCATAATATTTGTCGTTACTCATGATGTCCTATCCTTTCTTATTTTTTTGGTAGAGGTGTTTTTTTGTTTGTGAATCCTAATAGGTAGTCAGCTGACACATTGTAGAATTCGCATATTTTGATGATGAAGCTTGCCTTTACTTCATTTTGCCCCGTTTCATATCTTCTGTATTGTTCTCTTTTCATTCCGATTTTTTCGGCTACTTCTGCTTGTGTCATGTCTCTGTCTTTTCTCAAGTCTTCCATTCTTTGGGTATAGTACATAAAAAAAATCACCTAATTATTTGTATCATAAAATGGAACAAAAGTGTTGCAAAAGGAACAGAACTGTGGTATTATATAGCCAATGGAACGGAAGTGTTCCATTTGATGAGGAGAGGTGGTCTAGAAATGCTAGAAATCCTGCTTACAATGGGCTTGATTTTCGGGAGCCTAGACCTGTATTTTCTCTGCCGCTTGATCGGTGTGCAAACGGCCTCGCGCCGTTCACATAAATAATTTTTTGAAAGGCTGGTGTAATGAATGATTGCAACAATAGTGGGTGTCCGTCATTGTGATTTTATTTCGAAGGACAAGGATAAGCCGGGGGAAAGGATCGTTGGTGAAAGCCTTCAAATTGTCAAAGCTCCCGCGCCGGATGATACCAGCGTTCAGGGGCAATTGATCGACAAGATTTTCTTGCGTGAAGGCAATCCCTTGATTGGCCGGTATGAAGTCGGCACGGACAATGAATTCATCTATGACATGGTTGGTGGCAAGCGTGCCCGTTTGGTTGATATCCGCCCGGTAACGAATAAATAAATTTTGGGGTGATTAGGTAATGAAAGGTGCAAAACGTCTCTTATCAGTTTTTTTACTGTTGGTGATGCTTTGCACCTTCTTTGTTTTTCCGGCAGATGCGGCAACTTTAGATTTTTCTAATCCTCATACTTGGGAATTTGGTTCAACAGTTAATATTGATGATCTTTCAGGATCTTTTCGTTTACATAGTTCTCTGCCTAGTGGTTTTTTTGCCTATATAACTAATTTAGAGCCCGGTGCTGATTATACGCTTGTTTTTGATATGGGATTTTATTATGTGGGCTCTAATGCATCGGTATCGCTTTTTGTTCAAAATTCTAGTGATGGATCTTCTCTCGAACTTTTTGATCAAAATATATCCGCGCAAGAAGGTGTTTCTTATAAACATAAGGTTGATTTTAAAGTTCCGGATAATTTTGTTAATCCACGTCTTTCCGTTTTAGTTTTGAATGCTCAGCAAATGATTTTTTACAAAAGTAATTCGCTTGTCGATAATAGCACAGATAAGGGCATTCTGAACAGTATAAAAGAGGGCTTTTCAAAGCTCTGGGAATGGTTGCAGGGAATTTGGGACAGCATCAAGGAGATTCCTACAAAGATCGGCCAGTTCATCACCAACTTAGGGGACAGGATATCAACTTTTTTCTCCAATCTCACTAACTCAATCAAAGGCTTTTTTGACAATCTTTGGGATAAAATCTGGAACGGGGACGGGAGCGTCCCCCCGTTTGATAACAACAATAAGTTTGCGCAGGTGATCGAAAAGCTAAACGAATGGACGGCAAAAATAAAGGAATTTTCCGGTTCCGTTGATTCCAGTGCAGATACAGTGACCGGATATCTGCAATCCGGTACAAGCTTTTTGAATAGCGCTATGGGCGCGTTTCCTGCGGCCCTAACTGCTGTGCTTGGTTTCGCCCTGGTCTTTATCGTCGTTCGAAAGGTGGTGGGCAGATGAAACCAATCATTGACTGGATCACCGGTTTTTTCGGGTTTATCGTTGACATGTTCGCGGCGCTTTTCGATCTGCTGTATGAGCTTGTGATGGTTTTGGTTGCCGCTGTCGTCTTTATCGGTCGTGTAATCGCCGCTATGCCATTGATGTTTACCATCCCGGTCGGGGTGCTGATCGTCGTTTGCGTTTTATATAAAATCCTCGGAAGGGAGAACCAATCGTGAATGTTTTTGTAACCGCCTTGAAAGGTGCCTTCGATATCCTAACGGGAAATAGCATCGCAGGTATGCCACTGTTTATGTGGCTCCTTCTCCCGTTGATCTTCGCCCTTGTTATTAATTTCATCAAAGGAAAGAAGGAATAAAATGCATGAAGAAAATTATTGCTTTCCTCGTTCTGCTTTCGGTGCTTTGTTTGCCCGTCTGCGCCGTGGAGTATTCCACGGAATATCCCAACTACGTGCCTATCTCAGGAGGTGCATACATTGAGGTTCAGTCTTCCCTTGGGCGCGGGGCGCTTGTCTTTCCGAATCAGTATCAAAACGATACTTTTGGTTTTAGCGGCTCTGGCCTTAATCTTTGTAACATTACTTATTCTACGGTATCTGGGTATTTCTATCCCGCTTCCGGCAATCCTGTCCAGGTTCGTCTCCAACGTTATTCCACATTAGAATATTATTATGAATCAACTGGTAGCTGGGGGAATGAATGGCGGCCAGTTACCACTAGCGCAATCTACAACACCAACGTCAGATTTATCGATAATACGACGCTGACGCGGGCACAGGAAGGCCCAGTCTTTGACGATGGGCAGCGCACTATGATCCCGCTTTTAATTGTGCTTTTGCTGGTTTCTATCATCGGCATTTGCCTTGGATTTAGGAGGAAATGATGACTGATTTGCTTGAACTGATTCGTTCCCTTTTGGGTGTGCCGCCTGTGGGTTACGAATTTTTAGAATATATCATCCTTTTTGTTCTTCTTCTATTTGGTTTATTCGTTGTTTTTGGTATCCTGCAAGCCTTCTTCGGCTTGTTCCGGCGTTAGGGGGTGATTGGATATGCTTTTATCTGTTGACGGTGCTTCCGGTATGATCTCAGAGTTTACCAGCATCTTTTCCAGCGTTTTTTCGATGATTACGGGCAACTGGGCTTTGGCACTGTTTATCATTGTGCCTCTGGGCTGCGCGATTGTCGGCGCGGTGATCTCGCTAATTAATAGGCGGTGATTTTATGGGTGATGTGCTTTCCACGTTTGCAACATATTTCTCTCAGACCTTCGGTGCAATCCTGTATTTTATCCCGTTCGCTGTTTTGATTGCCGTTTCGATCGGCTGCTGGTTGGTTGCAAAGATCGTGGATGTTTTCAGGAGGTGATTTCATGCCAACCTTTTCAGCCGAAGCCCTTCGAGCTTTCAAGGATGCGCTCTCCGCATCCGCTTCCGGTTTTTTCGGCCTTTTTAAGGGGTTGCTTGATTTTATTCTGTCTTCTCCCGTGCTCTTTTTCGCGGTTGCCTTGCCGGTGGCCGGGCTGGTGTTTTGGATGATCTTTTGCCTGATTCGCAGTTTGGGTGATCGCGATATGGGTACGTCTATGGGTACAAGCCTGTATTCTCGTGAGCTTGACGGGGCGTTTACCAACGGCGCGTTGATTACGCGTAACGCCTTCCGTAAGGCCAAAAAAATGCACGATAAGAAAAATAAGAAGTCTATGCAAGCTTCGAGCAATTCTAAGAAAGGCTACAGCAATTCTTATGAAGCGTTTGCCGCCCATTCCGGCTATGTAAAAACTCGTTCCGGGAAGGTTGCAAATATAAATGTTGATGCTGATGATTGACAGCGAAAGGGGGTGATTATATGGGTGATATGACTTCTATCATTTCCGGCGTTGGTACTGCTTCGACGTGGTTTTTCGGTCTATTTAAGGACATGATTGACATGATCGTTGCGAATAATCTGTTGCTGTGGTCTGTCTTGCTTGCCATCGTGTGTGGTGCTGTTGGTCTTGGTATCAAGGTTATCCGAAAGTTTGGCCTAAAGGGCCGTCGCTGACAGCAGGCCGCTTAGCGGCGCGCTTTGCGCGCGCTGCGGCCTGCTGATAATAGAGTAAAGGAGGTGTTCAGATGCCCACTTTTTTCCTCGCGGAGGTAACAGACGGCGGTGTTTCTGTTGTTACTGTCTCCAGTGTATTCGAGGGCATGCAGAAGGTTTTTGACCTGCTGCTGACCATGTTTGCCAATGTGATTAATACAATTACTGGCAATCCGCTGCTGTATGTCCCTGTGCTGCTCGCGATCCTCGGCACGTTGGTCATGTTTGCGATTGGGGTTGTCCGCCGTCTTGGCATCAAGGGTGTTTCCAGTTCCGGTGGCCGTCGCCGTGGCCGCCGCCGTGCGTAATTCGTAGTTTTTGAAAGGGGGTAAGGGGTAGGTTATCAATCTGATGGCCTGCCCTTATTTTATGACGATTATTTCAAGCCTTTTTTCCGTTTTTACATCCTCCCTCAACTTGGCTTTGGGCTGCACTTTCATGGTTTACCTGATCGGTGCTTTGTTTATCTCCGGCCTTTTGGTCAGTGTCCTCAAATACTTTTTCTATGGGGGGTATTAAATGTCCGTCTTAGATGCTCTTATCAACCGTCGATTGAAACGTCATTGTCTATCTCCAACTTGTACGATGCTCGTAGGGGATAGGGGAACGGGTAAGTCTTGTACAATGGCTTTAATCGCAAAATCAGCTCGAGAAGCCGGCTTGAAGGTCTTTACACAGTATCCCTACAAGGATTGTTATGTCATTCCCATGGTGCCGAAAATGATTGACGGTGTCGAGAAGTATGACATTGATAAGTCATGGCTCTACAATCATGATCTCTCTGACAGTGTTGTTTTGCTCGACGAGTGCCGTACCGTTTATCCCGCCCGAAGCTGGAACAAATGGACACAATCTGACGATGAATTCTTCAATTTTCTCCGTAAAAATCGTTGCTTTGTTTTCCTCGCTACTCAGGTCTACGATGCTGTCGATGTCAATGTAAAACGTGCCTGTGACGAAACATGGTATTTAACAAAAGGTTGGTTCTTTACAAATATCGAAGCTTCCCATACCACGGTAGCTAAAGTAGCAGATAAAAACACCGAAGTCTTAGGCCGTTTATTCAAAGCAGGCATGATGAAGGTCGAATGGCAAATATGCGAAGTCCCAGTTGGCAACTTCAAATTTTATCGCAAGCCTTACCATGGCGATTATGATACCAATTTTACCTTTGATTCCAAACCCGCCCCAGAGCTTGTCTCTTGGAATGATAATTATGAATTTGAAAAATAATGATTGTTTATCTTGCAAGTATTTTCTTTCTTTTGGTTCCCGCTTTTATTGTTCTTTCCGTCAGCCTGTTGGTTGTTCGCCACTTTTTCTTTTTTCGGACATACCTTTATCTTTTACTTGTTTTTGGCATTTACAGAAAAAAATAGCCCCTTCCCCCGTGGGGGAAGGGGTTGGGGATGGGGGTCATTCCTCCTCGCGCCCGGCCATGTCCTTTTTAATTAGCCCGTTAATGTAGCCGTTTAAGCTCTGGCCTTTGGCTTTTGCGTGGGCCTCAATTCTGGCCTTCTCTCCGGTTTTAACGCGTAGCCTTATATCCTCGTAAGCCTTTTTGACATACTTCGCGTTGGCCCGTTTTTGGGCCGCTGTGAGTGCCATGGAACCGCCTCCTTTGGCTGATATTATACCTCATAATTTATACTGGTTACAATATACATGTTGCACAATATATTGGTACCATGTTTGGTTACTCTGTCAATTGATATATTGGTACCATTATAGTATAATATACTCGTAAGGTCGGGGAGGGAAGCCCCCCGTAAGAACGGAAGGAGGTGGAACGAATGGAAAGAGAAAAGCTTGATCTGTCTTTGTCCGCGATGGAGCATTTGATTGATGAGTGCCACAACGCTTTGGAGCTTGGCAACCGTCCTGATCACGTAGCCTTTTATTTGCTCGGCTGTCTCGGCATCCTGCAAGACGATCTCGCGTTTGTGATGCGGACAAAGGGAGAGGCACCCGCCCAGCCTCGATAACTGACGGATGCCTCGTACGCTCTTCAGCAGGTGTAAACCTTACTGCACCTGCATTGTATCAAAAATTGACGGTAAAATCAATGCTTCGGCCCTCAGAGGGCCGCATAGGTACATTGGGGCTGGGCCTTGCCGTTCTTACGGGGAGCGCCCTGCCATCCGCCCAGATTGGCATAAGATCTTTTCGCCCGTCGCATGGCTTGCGGTTCGCTCTGGTTTTGGCGGGCGAAAAGCACCAGTCTTTGACGATACATCCGGGTCGTGTTCCCGCTGCTTTCCCCCCTTAATTGCACCGCGCCCCGCAGGGCGCGGAACCCCCGAAGTTGGGGTATAGTATTACCCCCAACTTCGGAGACAGGAGACAAAGCCGAAAAAAGCTCATACCTACGCTAATTAAATCCCCTTTATTTGTCTCCTTCACTTCGGAGACAAGCCGGAGACAAATTTAACTTCGGAGACAAAATATAGAAAGCTGGTGGAGTATTGGACAACAAGGTCAAAACAAAAAGTTGGTTTTGTGTGCTCAATAACCCGCAGGATGTTTACGACGGCGAACCGAACGAGATCGCGGAAAAAGCCCTCGAAGAATGGGTGAAGGATCATCCGACGCGCACCGGGGCGGTTGCCTACTGTATCTCTGCCGATGGCTTGAAGCATCTACATATGGTGTTGGAGGATACCAACATGGCACGTTTCTCCGCGCTGAAAAAAGCCTACCCCAAAGCCCACCTAGAACCTACTATGGGTAATAAGCAACAGGCGGAGGACTACATACAGAAGCGCGGCAAATTTGAAGAGAAGGGCGAAAAGGTGCTTTACATAGCCCGGTATGGTGAGATCAAGGGCAACCAGGGCGCGCGGAAGGATTTTGATGCAATCGAAGAATTGATTGAACAGGGCTTAACCCCGAACCAGATCATGGAACAATCCTTTGGCTTCCGCCGCTATGAACGGATGATTAAACAGGCGTATTTCTGGAAGCGGTTCAAGGAAACTCCGCCCGTCCGGGAAATTAAAGTCTATTGGCACGTAGGGGAGAGCGGCACAGGAAAAAGCTACACCTATGTCAAGCTCGTCGAAGAAAAAGGGGAAGAGGACGTCTACATGTACTCCGACTTCGAAACGGGCGGTCTTGACAACTACTGCGGTGAGCCAGTGCTCTTTATGGATGAATTCAGGGGACAAATTCAGTTTTCGGTGCTCATGAAGCTATTGCAGGGCTACAAGATGCCTGTCCATGCTCGGTATACAAACACTTTGCCGTTATGGTCTGAGGTGCATATTACAAGCGTTCTGCCGCCCGAAAGGGTATATCAGACAATGGTTCGCGAAAACCGCGATCTGGACACCATAAAACAGTTATTCCGGCGCATTAATTTCGTGGTTTATCATTATCGGGATGAAGATGCAAAATATAGGGAGTTTAGTATTCCGATGGAGAAATATACAGATTATGAGACACTGCGTGATCTCGCGGAAAATCAATTGAACGATCTGCCGGAATTTGATCTATTGTCAGAACCAGAGGAATTAAAAGGTGAACAGGTGAAGCTATGACAGATTATCAAAAAGTTGCGTACATGTATAAATATGTGATGCAGGTATCAGACCAATTGCAAAATGCGTTAAATCAACGCCATGCGAATATTTATCGCTGGCAATATGATGAAGTTGACTGCTTGGAAGAAATCATACTGCTGGCGAAGATCAGGTTTTTCGCAGACGTTGAACGTGATCTGTTGAATATTTTGACTGACCAGTGGATACCGAAGGGCTCAGAAGCCGACAAGAAACGGCTGGAACGCTGGAAGAAATGATGATATAATGATGGGAAGGAAGGAGGAAAAGCTTGATTTGGAGCCCCCGAACGAACGTTAGACAATTATACAAAATAAATATTTTGTATAATTTAGGGGAGGCAAAAACCACTGAAACAAAAATAATGATTTTACGTAATTCCAATCAAGTGAATAAGCATGTCTTCAATTAACGATTCCGAATTTCCATCCATTCTCCTTGACTTTCTGCATTATCTCGACGTCGTCAAAAACAAATCGCCTTTGACCGTTCAAGAATATGCAACTGACCTGCGCACCTTTTTCCGCTTTCTGAAACAATCGCGCTGCCTTGTTCCCGCTTCGGCAGATTTTGATTCAATCGATATTACTGATCTGGATATCTCTTTTATCCGCACCATAACGCTCAGTGACGCTTATTCCTTTTTATCATATTGCAAAAATGAACGACATAATAATGCGACAACGCGTGCACGCAAGGTTTCCAGCATTCGAGGCCTCTTTAAATATTTGACGGTCCAGATGAAATTACTGGATGAAAATCCCATGCAGGAGCTTGACACACCGAAGCAAAAAAAAGCGCTTCCGAAATATCTGACGCTGGACCAAAGCATCAGTCTGCTGGACCATATCGACGGAAAAAACAAAGAGCGTGATTACTGCATGATCACATTTTTTCTCAATTGCGGGATGCGGCTTTCCGAGCTTGTGGGCCTCAATCTCTCCGATATCCACGACAATGAAATCATCCGCGTGACCGGCAAAGGCGATAAAGAGCGCATTTTATATCTCAATCAGGCCTGTCAGGAAGCGCTGGCCGCCTATTTGAAGGTGCGTCCGGTAGATGGTGTCAAGGACAAAAACGCCCTGTTCCTCAGCAACCGGTTACAACGGATCAGCCCAAAGACGGTCCAGCATGTCGTCTATACCTTTTTGGACAAGGCGGGATTATCCGGTCAGGGCCTATCGGTGCATAAATTGCGTCACACAGCCGCCACGCTGATGTATCAGCACGGAAAGGTGGACGTTTTGGTGCTCAAAGAGATTCTAGGCCATGAGAATCTGGGAACGACTGAAATCTATACGCATATTGTGGATGATCAGATCAAATCCGCGGTTGATGCAAATCCTCTGCACAGACAAAAAGCGAAAAAGGATCCTCAAAAGTGAAAAAAGCCGGAGAAAGCCTTGGCAAACAAAGCGTCCGCCAGAGATGCACAGGCCAGTAATGCGAGCAAAATGCCGAAACGCACACAATAAAGACGAAAATTATGATAGCCGTCCAGCGTTTTGTTTCCATTCATCACAGCGAACACATCAAAGGACATTGTAATCCCTTCCCGGCAGCCAATCAAAAGGGTGGCCGTGGACAGAATCGCCCCGGGCAACAAAATCAGCAGACAATACCCAACCCCCATGAGCGCTTTTGTGCTGTAAAGATATCCAAATACGGCGCCCATACCGAGCCCGCGGATAAACGGCAGGAGCATCAGGAACGGAAGCCCCATTGCGCAGAGTCCTGCCGTAAATGCAACCGCCAGATAAATCAGATTTGCAAACAGAGAATTGCACATGGTTGCAAATAGGGATTGCGAACTGCGCATGGTGCTGTATTCCTGCAGCAGATTCAGCATCTTCTCCAACCATTCATGATCCGCGCTGCTTTTTACTAGAACCGCGCCAAAAGCCATTCCAGCTGTAAACAGCGCTGTCAAAAGAATCAATTTCCAGCCAGAGGCGATGCGTTCCATAAACATCCCACCCTGAAGCGGCCGTCTTTCACGTGACCTGATACGTCTTGTCCCCATTTTGATTCCTCCTTTTTGCACATATCTCTAATAGGTATGGCAAACCGGAGGAAAATAGAACTGCTCCAAGGACAAAACCACTGCTGTTCATCATAAACAGCAGTGGTTCAGACTGTAGACAAAGCGGCTCCGGGATGAACTTTCCAGAGCTGCTTTTCTCTTATCAAACAAATTGTGTCCCAAATAAAACTT